>Ga0137409_10000576_pt1 | contig 40416 bp, 21 predicted proteins | sample CZODoug1_16funga_FD_122059 | JGI IMG/M metagenome (GOLD analysis project Ga0137409, IMG submission 122059) | Vadose zone soil fungal communities from Angelo Coast Range Reserve, California, USA - CZODoug1_16fungal (Hybrid Assembly) | ecosystem: Environmental > Terrestrial > Soil > Vadose zone...
CGCCCCTTTAACGTCTTCGCGATACTGCCGCGCGGGCTTCCCCCCGGGCACAATCTCGGCAGGTCGAAGCTCCTCTGGTACCTCTACGCGCATTTCACCGACCGGTGGCATCCGGTGGACCGCGAGAGTCACCATCATCTGATGCGAGCTCTGGAGGGCTCCCCGGACTTCGTCTTTGCGGTATTTCCGGGGGTCGATTCGTACTCGCACCTCACTCACCCGCGGCACGAAGAGACGCTGGCCGCGTACCGCTACGTGGACTTCAGCGTGGGGCAGTTGGTCGCGCGGCTGAAGCGCCAGCGACGATGGGACGACACGCTCGTGATCGTCACCTCCGACCACGGGCTCACCGCAACGGGGCATCACCTCGATCTCGCGACGTTCCTCGAGGAGCGTGGGCTCAAGACGCTCTCCTATCCCATCATCTGGAGGTCGAACCCGGAAGCCTCGGTGATGATCTCCGGGAACGCGATGGGTCAAGTCTACTGCCTGAACGGAAACAGCGGCACGGCACTGGTCGGCGGGGAAGTGGGCGAGGCTCTGGGCTCCAGGCTGGAGGAGCTACTCGCGCGCGAAGAGATCGATTTCGCGGCGTGGCGTCACGAGAAGGGCGGGTACGAGATCGCCGCGGCGCGAGGCCACGCCGTCATCCGCTCGACGCCGGAGGGGTTGACGTACGAGCCCACGAGGGGGGATCCGTTCGGACTCGGGACCTTGGCCACGCCGCTCGACCGGCGCCGCGCGCTCGAGGCCACGTTCGACTCGGAGTATCCCGACGCGCTCGTTCAGATCGAGCAGCTCTTCGAGTGCGGCAGGACCGGCGACCTCGTCGTCGCTGCGCGCAACGGGTTCGATTTGCGGAAGGCGTACGAGTGGCCGGAGCACCACTCCTCCCACGGCTCCCTTCATCGGGAGCACATGATCGTGCCGCTGCTCTACAACCGGACCGGTTGGGATCCCAGGCCGGCGCGGACCGCGGATCTCTTCAACACGATCCTCAAGTGGTCAGGGAAGCCGATCGTGCCGGGCACGGATGGCGAGCCGCTCTGCTGAGTCGGCTTAGCCCTTTCCCCCGCCTGGCGCCCGGCTGGCATTCATGCGGCAGAGCGGCTATAATACTGGCCGAATAGTGGGTGGCGCAGGGCGTCGGGTGGCGGTGTCGTCGCGCGTTTTCGTCCCGGAAGATTTTGACCCCGATGACCCGTTTTACACGATTGCTCGCTCTCGCGTTGACTACGGGAGCGTTGTTCCTGCACTACGCGTCGGTTTCCGCCGCAGTCGCACCCTCATTCCAGTTTGTGTCTCCGCTCCCGGGTTCCAGCCTGGTTCTTCCAGAGACGAACATCATTCTTCGCCCGGGCGGGATCGTCGATGCCGGATCCGCCTTTGCAGGGCAGCTCCTCAGCGTCAGCGGATCCAGTTCCGGTTTGCACCAAGGGCTGCTCCGCCTGTCGGACGACCACCAGACCCTGACATTCCAGCCCTATGTCCCGTTCCAGTATGGCGAGACGGTGACGTGCGGCATCGAATCCGGCCTCGTTACCGACGCCCTCGGTCTGATCCCGCCGGCATTGTTCACGTTCACAATCGCGGGACCCGAGCGCGAGAGCTTGCGTGACTTTTCGATTCCCGCGGACGACGAGATCCCTCTGTCCACGCCGGGCGGCACGGCAGCGGCGCGCGCGGTCGGCCTACAGAGCGCGAGCCTTGCGGCCGATTCGCTGCCATCGGATTTCCCCAACATCCGGGCCGCGGTATATGGGGTGACCGCGCCTGGGCGGCTGTTCCTGAGCGACTTCCAACTAGGGGTCCCAATTCCCTCGCACCTCATGATCCTCGAGAACAACGGCACCCCATTCTTCCAGCGGGAGCTCCCGGGAATTTCACTCGATTTCAAGCTGCAGCCTAACGGTCGGTTGACCTATTTCGACGCCGCCGCCGGGCGCCACTACGCACTCAACGCTCGCTACGAGGTCGTGGACAGCTTCCAGTGCGGGAACGGCTATACGACCGACGGACACGACTTGGTCGTCCTTCCGAACGGCCATGCCTTCATGATGAGCTACGACACCCAGATCATGGACCTGAGTCAAATCGTGGTCGGGGGCAGATACGATGCGCGGGTCATCGGCCTGATCATTCAAGAGTTGGATCGCGACAGAAACGTAGTGTTCCAGTGGCGCAGTTGGGACCACTTTCAGATCACGGACATCGTTTCCCATCCCCTGACGGCGAAGCTGGTGGACTACGTCCACGGCAACTCAATCGACGTCGACCCCGACGGGAACATCATCATTTCCAGCCGGCACATGAACGAGGTGACGAAGATCAGCCGCGCCACCGGAGATATTCTCTGGAGGCTCGGCGGGAAGAACAATCAGTTCACTTTCATCAATGAACCGATCTCGTTCTCCCACCAGCATTGCGCCCGGCGTCTACCGGACGGCCACATCATCCTCTTCGACAACGGCAATTTCCGGACGCCGCTCTTTTCGAGGGCGGTGGAGTACGCGATCGATGAGGTGCAGAAGACCGCGACGCTCGTCTGGCAGTACCGTCTCAACCCCGATGTCTTCAGCGTCGCCACGGGCTCGGTCCAACGACTCTCGAACGGGAATACGCTGATCGGTTGGGGCACCGCGAATCCGACTCTCACCGAGGTCGCGCCAAACGGATCCCTCGTCTCCGAGCTGACCTTCGACCCCGGCGTCGGGTCGTATCGGGCGTTCCGCTTCGAGTGGCCACCGGTCAAGCCCGCGATCATCTCGGTCAACCCGGGGAGCCTCACCTTGGAGACCAGGGGCGGAACGGTCACGGCGCAGATCCGGCCCGAGGCGGCAAGCTTCCTGTTATCGGACGTGGAACCCTTGACCGTTTTGCTCAATGGGACGCTCCCGGCGGATTCGGCGACCGTGATGTGGGGAGGGGCCAACCTGGACAGCATGATCGCCGTGAAGGCGAAGTTCGCCCGAGACCGAGTCGTACCCCTCCTCACGCTGGGGATCAACCGGCTCGAGGTGAGCGGGTCGCTGAAGACCGGCGAAGTTTTCCGGGGATTCGCTGAGGTGCGGCTCACTTCGGTGAAGGTAAGACCGCTCGCGGGGTCGCTCCATCTTGCCTCCGCTCCGGGCGCGGTCCCGGTGGTGCTCGCCATCGGAGGGGCCGGATCCCAGGCGCGGACCTTCGCGGTGTATGACGTGCAGGGGCGTCTCGTGACGCGCTGGCGGACCACGGCGGGCGCGGGAGGAAGCGTCACGTGGAACGGTCGAGCATCGGATGGACGCAGGGTCGGCTCTGGGATCTATCTCGTTCGCGCGGAAGACCGCGCGCCGGGACCCGCATTGAAGGTCGTAATCGCCCGCTAGTAGGCCACCCTCCCTCAGCAGGATGTTCGGACCGGAGCCGCCTCTTCGCCAAGCAGTAGGAAATTCTCCTACACGAGAATCGGAATTGGTCCGATGGTGCGCTGGGATGGCGAGGGCTATCCTCTTGCGGGGCGTCAGGGAATAAACAGGGCCATATCCACCCCTGACACGCTCGCATGGCGCGACGCAATCACGGGAAGATGGACTGCATTCCTGTTATGCGAACGAACCGTGCAACGAGTCGAACCGGCGACGATGTCGGCTGTGGCGATGGTGGGGCGGTCACCTGACGCATGGTGACCGCCCCGCACACATTGTATGGTAGTGGGGCCCCGGAGGCTTACGCCGCCGGGGCCTTCGCGTATCCGGCGAGCAGCCGCGATGTTATGGCACCCGCTACACGCGCCTTCGTGTTTCAGCGTATCCTCGACGGCACGGTAAGCTCTCCGCCCGCTTCGGGCCGGTAGTCTCCTTCCTCACCCCAAGGGCAGTAGGATCCATGATCGGGAAGACAATTGCCCACTACCGAATCCTCGAGCCGCTCGGCGCCGGAGGAATGGGCGAAGTGTACCGGGCGCACGATCAACACCTGGACCGCGATGTTGCGGTCAAAGTGCTTCGACGGGGCTCCCTCGCCGACCCTACGTCGCGCGAGCGCTTCCGCCGTGAGGCGCATCTCTTATCCCGCTTTTCTCACCCCGGTGTGGCGACGATCTTCGATTTCGACACACAGGACGACATGGACTTCCTCGTCATGGAATACGTTCCGGGCGGGACGCTCGAGTCGCGACTGCAGAAAGGGCCACTGGGCCTCGATGACTTGACCCGGATCGGAGCGGAGATCGGCGATGCCCTCGAGGATGCGCATCGCCAGGGAATTCTCCACCGCGATCTCAAGCCCGGCAATATCGTCCTGACCGCCACCGGAACTCCAAAGATCCTCGATTTCGGTTTGGCGAGCCTCATGCATGCGTCGCACACGGTGACCAACCTGACGCAGGCGAACACGATCGGCGGATCGCTTCCCTACATGGCGCCCGAGCAGCTGCGCGGTGAACCGGACGACTCCCGCACCGACGTCTACGCTTTCGGGACGGTGCTCTACGAGATGGCGACCGGCCGCCGGCCGTTCGAGAAGAATCGGCCCGAGGCCCTGATGTTCGAAATTCTGCACGGGACAACCCACCCGGTGCGCTCTCTTCGCCCCGAGACTCCTCCGGAGCTCGACCGCCTGATCGAGTCGTGCCTGAGCAAAGACCCTGCGCTTCGTCCCACATCCGCGGGGAGCGTAAGCCAGATGCTGCGAGGCATCGGCGAGCCGACGCGGCGCGGCGTTGAGCCGGAACCCACGCGGGTCGTCATCCGTTCGCTGGCGGTGCTCCCGCTCGAGAATGTCTCACGCGACCCGGCACAGGAGTACTTCGCCGACGGGATGACCGAGGCGCTGATCTCGGAGCTCGCGCGCCTCAAGGCACTGCGCGTGATCTCGCGCACATCGGCGATGAAGTACAAAGGGGTCCAGAAAGCGCTCCCCGAGATCGCGCGCGAACTGAGCGTGGACGCGATCCTCGAGGGATCGGCGTTACTCGTCGGAAAGCGCGTCCGCGTCTCGGTGCGGCTCGTCTCGGCCAGGGCGGACGAGACGCTGTGGGCCGACCGCTATGACGGCGAGATCGAGGACGTGCTCGATCTGCAGAGCCGGGTGGCGGAGACGGTGGCGAAGGAGATCGCGGTTCAGGTGACGCCGCGCGAAGCGAAGCTGCTCGCGAAGCGGCGACCCGTGAACCCCGAGGCGCACGTCGAGTACCTGAAAGGCCGCCATACAGCGGCTGCGGCTTCTCCCCAGGCCATCGAGCTGAGCCTGCGACACTACCTGCGCGCGCTGGAGCTCGACCCGACATACGCGCCCGCGTGGGCTGGAATCGCGATGTGTCACATCGTTCGCGCCGGCCGCGGAATGGCTCCACCGGCCGAGGCGAATGCGCTTGCCCGCGCGGCAGCGATGAAGGCCCTGGAGCTGGACGATTCCCTGGCTCAGTCCTACGCCGCGCTGGGGGCCGTCGCGGGGCAGGAGATGGATTTCCCCCTCGAGGCTCGGTACCTGGAGCGCGCGATCGAGATCGACCCCGGGGCCACCGGCGCCTACGTCGCTCTGGGGCGTCTCTACTATTGCTCCGAACGCCACCGCCAAGCCCAGGAGGCGATGCTGACGGCGCTCAGCCTCGACCCGTTATCGATGTTGATCCACACGTGTGTCGGGGATGCGTACTACTACGCTCGCGAGTATGAGCGCTCGCTGGTCTACTACCGAAGGGCGGTCGAGCTCGATCCCCGCTTCGACGGCGCGCACACGGATCTCGCCCGCACTCTGGAGGCGCTTGGCCGTTTCGACGAGGCCCGGCGGGAATACGAGGAGGGCCGGCGGCTGAGCGGCGGTGTCGCGGGGCCATCATTCGGCCTCGCCCACCTCGAGGTGAGCAGCGGGAACGAGACGGCGGCCCGGCGAATTCTCAAGGAGCTGATCGAGGCGCGGTCGCAGCGCGTGGTTTCGGCGTGGGGCATCGCCGCGCTGCACGCGAGCCTGGGTGAGGTGGACGAAGCGTTCCGCTGGCTCGACGTCGCGGTTGACGAACACGCGACGGGCCTCATTTTCCTGCGCGTCCACCCGCGGATCGATCCGATCCGCCAGGATCCCCGATATCAGGTACTGCTACGAAAGGTACGCCTCGACGCCGTGTAGGTTGCGGCCATGGCCGGGCCACGCACCGCCTACCGGGTCAGCGGGATCGAAGACCGCACGTAGATGTAGCGCCCGTTGTATCCGAAGGGCGAAGCCGCGGCCCACGGGAACGTGCCGAAATTGTTGTTGTAGTCATCTTTGGGATGGTCCGGATAGGTGTCGAAGATATTTCGCGCTCCGATCGAGAGATCCATCGAGTTGAACCGGTAGCCCACCTCGGCGTCGACCAGCGTCTTGTCTCCGTACGTCTCGCGGCAGTCATCGCAGTAGCCCGGCTGCGCCGAGGCGAAGCGCCCATAGTAGGAGCCCCGTCCCAGCGCGTGGAATTCTCCGTCCGAATAGTCGGCCGTCAGTGTCCCTCTCCAGTCCGGCCGCTCCTCCTCGATCGCGACCCGCGTTACGACGTCCAGCAGTCCGGTTTCGGCCGAATTCGCCAGAACGGCCGGCAGTGGATCGACCCGGGTAATCTTGTTCTTTGTGTAGTTGGCCCCGGCGGTTATCCCGATCTTCTTGATGCCGCCGAGGGGGACGCGCAGATCGGCGGTCACGTCGACGCCCTGGGTCCGCGTGTCCAGGCCGTTCGTGAAATATTGGACGCCCGTGATTCCCGAGTAACCGCCACGCGTCAGGATCGCGCGGGTCGAATCGTCGTCAAAGGTGGCTCCGAGCAGGATCCGGTCGTTGATCTTGATGTTGAAATAGTCTGCCGTGATCGTGAGGTTATTGCGCGGACTTACGGCGAGCCCTCCGCTCAGGTTCACCGAGGTCTCCTCCTTGAGTGGCTTGGAGCCGAGCAGGCGTGAAGCGGGATGGTCGACCGGGAAGACTCCGATCTCCTCGGGAACGCCGGCGATGAAATTCGTGACTACTTTACTGAAGTGGATCTGGCCCAGACCGGGCGCGCGGAACCCGGTGCTGGCGGCCGCGCGAAGCGTGATTCGTTCCGATGGCTGAAGGCGCGCCGCGAACTTGCCGGTGACCACCGAGCCAAAGTCGCTGTAGTTCTCGAAGCGCCCTGCCGCGTTGGCGAGAAGCTTCGGCGTGACGTTGGTCTCCAGATCGGTGTAGACGCCGATGTTGTTGCGGCTCGCCTTCGCCTCGTCGGAGGGAGAGAAGCCCGAGAAGACCTGCGATCCTCCCGGCGCGTCCCCGCCGAACTGCGTGGTGTCCCCGCCGTCGACCCATGACGCGAATTCCCCCCGTTGGATCTGATACTTCTCGTGACGATAAGCGGCGCCGACCGCGACGTTGAGCGGGGAAGGCAGTCCAATCTTGAGCGCGCGGGATGCGTTTACGGATCCGATGAGCTCATCGCGCTTCAACCGTCCCGCGAAGAACGAGGTCTTGTTCGGAATCCCCGGATCGTCCGCGGTGCCCAACGTGCTGTCGGGTCCCGGTGCGCACGGGGTATCGAGACATGGACCGAGCGACGCGTTGAGCGTGTTCCGCAGGTTGTACTCGAAATCGTTGTGGCCGAACGAGGCGCCCGCATCGACCGACCAACCTGCGGGCCGAGCCCGGATTCCAGTCGCGGCAGAGTAGTCCCTCACGTTGGGATTGAATTCCGGCAGATAGCCGAGGGGGTAGATCTGGGGCCAGTTCCGTTCACTGTCGGCGTAGCGCCGGTAGCCGTCCCCCGTCCCCTTGCGGAAACTGTACCCTCCGTGGGCGTAAAACTGGCTCGAGGCGGCGCCGTTCAGCGGCAAGCGAAGGTCGCCGTAGGTGAGTAGGTCTTTCTCGAGACCGTCGCCCCAATGATGATTCGGCTGGGGAACGGGGTTTCGCTTGAGGACAACCTGCCCTTCGCTGTTGACGGAATCGGCAATGCCGTTCCCGCTGACGTCGAACCGGTCCGCCCAGGCCCGATTGGTCGGCTGGCGATCGAGGAACTCTCCGAAGAGCGCCAGCGAGCCGGATCCGAGTGCTAGGCCCCATCCGCCGTTCACATCGACGGTGGTCCCGTCGTCCGGGTAGTCCTTCGGCGTGTATCGGCCCGCCGCCACGTTCACGAAGGGTGTGAACCGCCCTTTTTTCGTGACCACGTTCACGACGCCCGCTATGGCGTCCGAGCCGTACTGGGCGGAAGCCCCGTCGCGCAAGACCTCGATTCGGTCGATGGCGCTCGCCGGGATCGCGTTCATATCCACGCCGCTCGAGCCCGCGCCCGTGCCGTAGGCGAAGGTATTCACCAGAGCGGTCTGGTGCCGCCGTGCACCGTTGACAAGCACCAAGGTGTGGTCGGGACTCAAGCCGCGAAGCGTGAACGGCCGCACGACATCGGTCGCGTCGGTGACGCTCTGGCGGGGGAAGTTGATGGAGGGGGAGAGGGATTGCAAGATCTGAGTCGTCTCGCTGGCCCCCTGCTTCACGATCTTCTCCGACGTGTAGACGTCGACCGGCACCGCCAGCTCGTCCGCGGCGGTGTGGGGAGCACGGGATCCGACCAAGACCTCGGTGGGCGCGATCAGGATGGGCGCGCGCGACAGCGTGAAATCCACGTTCAGGGTATCGCCCGCTCCAGCGGTGACTTCGCGGCTTGATGGTTTGTATCCGATCAGCACCACACGCAAGGTGTGCGTCCCCGCCGGAACCCCTTCGATCCGGAAGGCTCCCGTGGCGTTGCTGATGGCGTGAAGGGAAGTATCGTCGACCCGGATCGCCGCGGAAGGGAGCGCTTCACCGGTACTGTCCGCGATCGAACCGGTGACCGTTGCCGTTTGGGCCGCCGCGGGGAACGCGGCGAAAAGGGTTGCGACGCAAAGGGCGATTGCTGCGGTGCACCACGCGAGCCTCATCGTGTCCTCCCTCGGGGCGAGCGGTGTGAACGTGGGCGTCAGCCCGGCCACGACGGAGACTACATCCGCTCGGGACCTGAGGGAATGGTTTGGATGTGGCGAGACCCCGGCGGCTGGCGCCACCGGGGTCTTTCGTTTGTGAGCCTAGAGTCTTCTTGCGGCGTTCCTGCTAGCGATTCAGCCGGAACGAGAAGCCGGCCTTCATCGAGAACTGATTGACGTCGGCGACCGTGTACCAGAGCTCGCCGAACAGGTCGGTCTTCGGGCTCACCGGCGTGGCCACGCCACCGCCCAGATCAAGGCCGAGCTTCGTCGCCGAGTCCTCGGCGCTGAACCCGCCGAAAGCCACCTTCGAGTGGAAAAAGTGAATTCCCAGCCCGGCGCCCGCGTAGGGCTGCACCTTGGGCGAGGAAACGTGGAACATGTAGTTGGCCCGCGCGCTGATCGAGATGTCCCGGACCGACGCATCCGCGCCGAAATCACTCTCCGACTTGCTCCAATAACCCAGGTGCGACGACAGCCGAACGTCCCGAGCTAGATTCCCGAGGTCCGCAAACGCGCCAAATCCTATCGTGCTGTTCGCCCCTTCGGGGTCGACCAGACCCGCGTCGAAGCCGATCCCCTTGAACCCGAGACCCGAGTGGTCTCCTCTGTTCGCCTTGACCGTCTTGGTCTCCTTGGTTGTCTTGGTCGCTTTGGCCGGCGTAGCCATTGCACTCTGCGACGACGCGATGCAGAACAGGAACATTGCCAGAACGAGTAAGGCCTTTCTCATGATTCCCCCCGCGTGGGCCACCCGACGACATTCGAGTCGGTTGGCGGCTTCAGAACCTTCCTGGACATCCGAAGACGCGCCCTCAAGGCGCAAGTAGCGTACCGGACCACGTTGCCCCCGCTTCCGGGTACGCTTTTTTACGCCCTGCGGCAGCCTCGGCATCTTGGACCTCAAGGTTCCGAACTGCCACAGGTGCGTACAGCGAACCGCACATGGAACACGCCGTGCGACGGCGCCCCATTGGAGTGTAACTCAATAACCCGATGCAACTTAACATCCATGACGTGCCGGCTGGCACGCGCGTTGCGTACTGAGCAACGTGGCAAGGGGGCTGATTGGAATGAGACCAACTAGGGAGGAACCTATGAAACGCTTGTCACTTTGTATCGCCGGGCTCGTCGCCGCGTGCTCGCTCGCGGCCGTCGCACCGGCCCGCGCGGGGACGAGCGTCGACATCCAGCTCCACGTCGGCGATCGATATCCCGGCACCGAGGTCATGTTCCATCACGAGCCGAATCTGGTCGTGGTTCCGAGTAGCCAGGTCTACTACGTCCGCGACTACGACTACGACATGTATCGCTACGGAACCTATTGGTACTACTGCGACGGAGTGAATTGGTATCGCGCGCGGTCTTACCGCGGCCCGTTCCTCTTCATTCACTACAATACGGTGCCCAGGCCCGTGTACACGATTCCGGTCGGATACCGCCGGCATTGGCGGGATTGGCCTCCGGGACACGCGTACGGTCACTACAAGGCGGAACGGCGCGAAGCATTCCGTGACCACCGCCACGATGTTCGTACGGATCGCCGCGAGGATCGGCGTGAGGATCGACGCGATGATCGCCGCGATGACCGCAGGGAATCTCGCCGCGACGACCGGCACAGGGGCAGGTAGGCAGCTGAGCGAGTAGGCAACGTCGAGCACCTTGCTCGACGCGAGCGCGCCGGATGCCGGGGCCAATTCCCGGCGCCGGCGCGTTCTCTTTGCGGCGCTACGCGCCCGATGGATTCCGGCTATGATCGCCGGTAATGCGCGTCCACCTCGTTGACGGCACATACGAGCTCTTCCGGTATTTCTACGGGGGGCCCCCCCGCGCCGACGCGAAGAAGGATGAACGCGGCGCGGTGGTCGGCGTCGTGCAATCCCTCCTCGGCATGCTCGAGGGTGGCGCGACGCATGTCGGTGTCGCGACCGATCACGTGATCGAGTCGTTCCGGAATGGCCTCTACGCCGGGTACAAGACGGGGGAGGGGATCGATCCCTTGCTCTGGGCACAGTTCGAGCCGCTGGAGTCCGCCCTCGCTTCACTCGGGGTCGTGGTTTGGCCCATGGTGGAGGTCGAAGCGGACGATGCGCTCGCCGCCGCGGCAACCTCCGCCGCCGCGGACGCACGCGTCAAACAGGTATTCCTCTGCACGCCGGACAAGGACCTCGCGCAGTGCGTTCGCGGGAATCGGGTCGTGCAGCTCGACCGGCGCACCGGGGAGGTGCGGAACGAGAACGGCGTCATCGAGAAATTCGGCGTGCCGCCTTCCTCCATCCCGGATTACCTCGCCCTCGTGGGCGACAGTTCCGACGGTTATCCCGGCCTGCCGGGTTGGGGACAAAAGGCGGCGTCCGCCGTGCTCGCGAAGTATGAGCGACTCGAGAGGATCCCGGCGTCCGCTGCGGACTGGAAGGTGACGTTGCGCGGCGCGGACCGGCTCTCCCAGACCCTCCGCGAGCGGTGGGAGGATGCCATCCTATTTCGGACGCTGGCGACCCTGCGTACCGATCAGCCCGTGGTGACGGTGGATGAGCTGGAGTACCGCGGGCCACGCCGTGGATTCGAGGCGCTCACGACGGAATGGGTCCGCCCGAAATTATTCGCTCGCGCGCAGGCCCTCGCTCCGGGCCGGTAGCCGATTCGGTCCGCGAGTCGATCCCGTTCAACCGACGTGCTTCAGCAGATCCTCATTGGTGGGCCATTGCTCCTGCGCCTTCAGCAGGTCCAGGATGGCCTGCCGCGGGGGCAAGTCCAGCAGGCGGCGACGCAGGCGGTTGATCGCGTCGATCTCTTCCTTCGCATAGAGCAGCTCGTCGCGGCGGGTGCCTGTCTTGGCCAGATTGATCGCCGGGAAGACCCGCTGGTCGGCCAGCGATCGATCCAGCACGATCTCGCTGTTTCCGGTCCCTTTGAACTCTTCGAAAATCATGTCGTCCATGCGCGATCCGGTTTCAACCAGCGCGGTCGCCAAGACCGTGACGGATCCGCCGTTTTCCACATTCCGCGCCATCCCGAAGAACTTCCGCGGGATCTCCAGGGCGCGCGAGTCCAATCCGCCGCTCATGGTTCGGCCCGAATCGGCCCCATACGAATTGAAGGCCCGACCCATGCGGGTAATGCTGTCGACGAGCACCACCAGGTCGTGGCCACACTCCAGCTCGCAGCGGACCTGGGCCATGCACATGTTGGCGATGCGGACGTGCTCCGCCAGGGACTGATCACTGCTGCTCGCCAGTACCGTCGCCGGCACCTTGCGCCGGAAATGCGTCACCTCTTCGGGCCGCTCATCGATGAGCAGGACCACGACACGGGTCTCCGGCGCGTCCGCGTGGATTGCGATCGTCAGGTCCTCGAGCAGCTGCGTCTTGCCCGCTTTGGGCGGGGACACGATGAGCCCACGAGTGCCACGCCCTATCGGCGCGAATAGATCGATAACCCGCATCGAGGCGTTCCCCCCGGCGCCCAGGCGGAAACGCCGGTCGGGGTTCGTGGCCACGAGGTTGGCGAACGGTGTGCGCTTACGATATGCCTCTACCGGCAGCCCGCACACCGACTCCACGTCCTCGAGGCGCAGCCCCTGCTTTCCCGATTGGGCCGGACCCGAGACCAGCGCGCCGGTGGCCAGACCGAAGCGTTTGATGACCGGGTCGGGAACAAAGGCATCCGCGGGGCCAGGCTCGAGAGAGCGGGCCGGATCGCGGAGATAACCGCCACTCCGATTGAGGACCTCGAGCACTCCGGATACGGTCGCGGGCACGGTGGGGAGGGGGTCTTGGACGATGGGCTCCTAGGTGCGTTCGTGGTTGTTGCCGGTCATAACACCTTCACGCCCCACCATTCTAACCTACACGCGCTCGACGTCCACCCAAACGGAGGGCGGCCGGCATCTACGTGACACCGGCCGCCCCTTTCACGAGCACGATATCGCTTCGGTATCGGTAGCCATCCCCTCGCGCGGACGCTACTTCAAGACCGTAATGGCTCCCCTTGAGATACCGTCCACGGACAGGAGACGATAGTAGTAAACGCCCGAGGCAAGCCGGTTTCCCTGCTCGTTCCGCCCGTCCACCGTCACTTCGTGGGTCCCAGGCATGAGGTACTGCTGCGGCAGGAAGTTCCGGACAAGACGCCCGCTCAGGTCGAACAGTTGCGCGCTCACCGTACCTGGCTCGGTGGTCACAAAGTTGAGCGTCGCCTGCGGATTGAGCGGATTGGGGGAAACGAGCGCCAGCGCCCCAGCCGCCATGAATCCGGATTTGATCACCCGAACCATGGTCGCGCCGCGGAATTTTCCGCCTGGCATGAGGTCCCCTTCCAAGGTCACCTGCACGTCGCTCGTGCCGTTCGGCAAGCCCGCGAACAGCGTCAGGAGGTCATCTCGCGTGAAGCAAACCTTGATCTCCGGGATGCCGTTCTTGTTCCGGTCGCGGTCCGCCACGCTCTTGCACCGGGAAAGAATCGACACCCCGTTGTAGCTCATCGTGATTGAAGGAAGGAGTACGTCGGTGATCTTGAACGAACCGTCTATGGGCTCGACACAGACCCAGGCGGGTCGAATCTGCGGGAACATGAGATTCTGGTTGGGGAAGAAGAAGACGTTCGCGGCGAAGATGCTCTGCAGGGTCACCGTCGTCGCGGTGGTGCCGCTCAGCGCTCCATCGGACACGGTCAGCGTGACGGCGAACGGACTTCCCGTCGCCGACGCGTACGTATGCGAGGGCTCCGGCCCGCTCCCCGTATTCCCGTCCCCGAAGCTCCACGTGAATTCAAGCGGCTGGCCGTCGGGGTCGAACGAATTGGATCCGTCGAAAGCCACCGGCACGCCGGCCATTCCCGTGTAGGGGCCGCCCGCATCGGCCACAGGCTGGCGGTTCTGGTTCGTAACCGTGATCGCCGTTGTGGCGGAGCCCGACAGGACATTCGAAGCCGTGAACGTCACACTGTAATCGCCCGCGCTCTCAAACGTCGGTGTCCAAGTGAAGGTTCCTCTCGGCAGCGTCGGATCGGGCGTGTAGGTCGCACCCAGAGGGATTTCTCCGACCTCCAGCGTGGCGACAGGATCCCCGTCGGGATCAGCGGCCGTAACGGGGAAGGTGAGCAGCGCCCCCTCCGAGACCGTCTGGGTCGCGGGAGCGGTAACGATCGGCGCGCGATCGGTATTGGCGATCGCAAGATGAATGGTCGCGAATCCTTCGAGTGGATCGACCGGGCCGCTCACAGCGTCGGCATGTCGAGCGCTCGTGGCCGAGATCGTCACCGTGAACGCTCCGGCCTGATCGAAATCGGGCGTCCATCGAAGCTCGCCCGCCGAATGGGTTTCGTTCGCCACGAAGGAACCGCCTTCAGGCAGAGGCCCCGCGGTCAGCGAGTACATCGTATCGCCATCGGGGTCCGACGCGGTCACGCCAACCGTCAGCGCCACGCCCTCTGCTCCGCTCGCCGTGGCGGGGGCAGACACAACGGGCGGATCGTCGCCGTTGACATGAAGCGTTACGGGGATGGCCTTGGTAGGCGTCGCGGGATCGTTTGAGTACACCACGATGAGTCCGGAGTGATCTCCCGCCAGCAGGCCGGTCGTGTTCAGGAATGCTCGGATCGGCATTGTTCCTCCGCCCGGTACCGTTCCGTCGGTCGGATTCAGGCCCAGCCACGAAAGCCCGGTGGCGATACGGATCGCAAGATTTCCGTGCACGTAATTATTGTCGGATACGACGGTGAGCCCGTCGTCCCGGGCCGCGTTTTGAATGCCGATCGTGGCGCTTGTAAGCGGCGAAGCCATCGACAGGTATTGGTACACGATCGCCCCGCTGGAATAGAGGATGACCTCGAAGGTGTACGGTCCGCCTCCGCCGGTGCGGTATACGGCGTCGAATTGAACGATGAATCTCGAGCCGTCGCTATAGTAGAGGACATGCGAGAACGTATCGATGTACAGGTCATCCCAGAAAGCGGCGAGCAAATTCTCGGGAGATGCGATGCTCGGTAAAGGATTGTTGGCGGAGCTCACCAGCGGTGAGGTGAACGTCAAATAGCCATTGCTGCAAACCCGCACCGAGGTGAATTCCGTGCCGAAATAGCGGAACCCGAATCCGATTGGAATCGGAGCCGAGGTGACTTCGTCTCCCATCATGGGGATCGGGGTCCCGATGCTGGTGAGGCTCACCCAGCTGAAGGTCGGTCCTCCCGGTGAGTCGCTGTCGATCCAATGGTGCCCGAACTGATCCGGACCCCCGGATGCAAAAGCCGCCGGGGCGCCGGCGGCCGCTCCCGCCGACCTGGCTTCGAGCACGAACTGAAGGTCGCTCTCCCCGGTATTGCCGATCGTGAGGATCTCGGTCCGCACCGCGCCAGGATTCAGGCTCACCCGAATCGAGTCGGGCGAGTGCGTCAGCGTGGGCGGCAATATCGCGCTGCCGCTTAGGGGAACAACGGTCGGTGAGCCCTCCGCGTTATGCGTGATCGAGAGGGTGCCGTTCTTGATTCCGAGACTGGATGGCGCGAAGGCCACCGGGACGTTCTTCGATGTCCGCGGCGGCAATATGAACGCGGACGGGTCAGCGCTATACGATCCTTCGTCGATGACGATGCCGGTCACCCTCAGGGAATCCGTCCCGGTGTTTTCCACGACGAGCGTCTGAGAGATCGTTTGCCCGACGAACACCGGAGCAAACTCAAGAGAGGTTGGGTGGACGGAAATGCGGGGGATTCCGACAAGGTGCATGGTTACGGGAACCGACTTGGTCGGACTGACCGGATCGTTGCTGGTGAAATCAATCGAAGCCGCGTAGTCGCCGCCGGGGAGCCCCCTCGCGTCGATGAAGGCGTCAAGCGTCTGCGCCCCGCCGGCCGGAACCGTGCCGCTGGTAGGTGAAACCGTCAGCCACGTCGGACCGGGCGAGAAGCGAATCGCGTGGTTGTCGTGGATGAAGTAGTTGTTGAAGACGGCGGTGAGGCCGTCGCTCCGGTCTCCGTTCTGAATCCCCACCGTGGCGCTGTTGAGGGGGAATGCCATCGACAGGTACTGGCAGAGTATCGTCCCGTTCGGATACAGGATGATCTCGAACGTGTAAGGACCCCCACCGCCCAGATGGAAGACCGAGCTGTACTGAACGATCATTCGGGTGCCGTCGTTGTAGTAGTAGGCGTACGAGCCCGACCCGAAGTACAGATCGTCCCAGAATGCGGCGACCATGTTTTCCGGTCCGGATAGGCTGGGCAGGCGATCGTTGAAGTAGGCAGCGCTGAAGGAGGTGAAGCTCAGGAAGCCGTTCGTGCAGACGCGGAAGCTCGTGAAGTCGGTGCCGTAGAAGCGGAAGGGGAATCCGATCGAAATGGGCGCCGACGTTTGATCGTCACCGGAAATTGGGATGGGCGTACCGAACGACGCGATATCCACCCAACCAAATGCAGGGCCCCCCGCCTCATCGCTGTCGATCCAGGTGTAGCCGAAAAGGTCCGGACCTCCCGATCCCTGGGTCACCGGGTCCCCAACGCGCGGATCTTGCTCTCCCTTGGCCAGAGGAGGTTGCGAGCTGACGGTTACCGCGCTCGCGCCAAGCCTCGCTCGGAGAGCAAACACCAAGTCGCTCCCTCCCGCATTACCCAGGGTCAGGGTCTCGGAGCGGGTCTCATCCGGGCTCATGGCCGCGTGGATCGATTCCGGGGAAACCGTCAAGACCGGTGCCGGGATCGCCGCAGCGACAAGCTCGATCGGAGTCGACGGGTCGGGGTCATTGCTTGTGATGGTCAAGCTCGAGGACCGGGTGCCCGCCGTCGTTGGGGTGAACGTGACGGTGACGGCGAGGTTCTGGAGCGGCTCCACCACGAATTCCGCCGGATTGACCGTAAAGTCCGGCAGGCCCGGCGCGATGCCCGTCACCTCGAGCAGGCCCGTCCCAAGATTCTCGAACTGAAGCGTGCGCGTCACGACCTGGCCCACGAACGGGGTCCCGAAATCCAGGCTCGAAGGGTTCACGGCCAGGTTCGGGATCCCGGTGACGTGTAGGGTCGCCGGCAAGGCGACCTGCGCCTCGTCCGGATCATTGCTCTCCACCACGATCTGCGCCGCGTAATCTCCCGTCGACAATGTCCCCGGATCGAACGCGACCGAAACGTTGGCCGAACCTCCTGCAGGCACGACTCCGGTCTCCGGGCTCAGGGACAGCCAGGACACCGCTCCGACAGCCTCGTCAATCTCCCGTTGCAACTCGGCCAGGGTCGCTCCCACTCCGTACGCCAGCTTCACCGGGCGCGTCTGCGACGGCTCCAGCGTCCCCAGCTCGAAGTGCAACACCTCCAGTCCGTCGAACCGCAACACAGGCCCGGTCGGGAGATCGACGAACGTCGTCCGGGTCCTGAAGTCATTCCACCCGTAAATGTCCATGACGTCCGGCGCCTGCCCGGCTCCAACAGCAACGTAATGTTGATCCCACGCGTAAATCATGTTCCGAGGCCGGTCGTAGTCCCAGTTGTCGTCCTCATAATCCCCGTCCACATCCCAGTCCGTGTCCTCTTTGAACACGACCTGAGTGACCGTGCCGGCCGACAAATTCTGCACTTCGGTTGTCACCTCCACGTGCTTTCGCGCACGCGGGAACGTGAAGACACGGCGGATGCCAAGCACGCCATCAGCCGTTCGCGTGACCACCTCCACCGAAACGCCCGACGGCGTATCCTCGAGCTCGCGATACGAGACCGGTACGATCCCGACCCGTTCGTCTTGGACCGCATAGGCCACATGATCGGCGCCGCCGGATACGTACGCGACCGTGTAGCCGGCCACGTACGCGCCCACGGCCAGGTGCTCGGTCCCCACCGGGAACTGGAACGGCATGATCTCCCCGTACGATGTAAGCCCGAACCGCAGGTATGTGCCCTGGTACTCGGACTGAACGGACGGCATTGCGGCATCGGGATGCATCCGGTTCAGCGTCGGGCCGCCGAGCGAGCTCGGCACTGAGACCGGGGTTCCCGCGGCCTCGCCTGCCAGAGTCCTGGCGGTCTGAATTCCGAAGGTGAGGTCGCTTCCACCGGTGTTTCGCACCGTCATCACCTGTCTTTCCGTCTCCCCGGTCGTCAGCGAGGCGGCGAACGTCGACGGATCGACGCCGATGTCGGGCGGGACGAGGCCTTGGCCATGCAGCGCTACCGTCACGACACCCTCGTCCGGATCGTCGCTGGTGATCGTAAGCTGCCCATCGATCGGCGCCGCGGTCAGCGGCGAGAACGTCACCACCATGTCGCGCGACGCTCCCGGCGCGAGGGTGAACCCGCCGGGATCGACGGTGTAGTCACCCGGCGACGCCGTCACGCCGCTGACTGTGAGCAGATCGGTGCCCGCGTTCGAGACCACCACCGTCGCCTGATGCGAGGCCCCCAAGAAGACGGTCCCATAATTCAGCGCCAAGCTCGAAAGGGCGATGTCCGGCGCCCCCGTCACGTCCAGATGCGCGGGCACCAGCACTTCAGCTTCGTCGGGATCATTGCTCGCCACTCGAATCGACGCGTCGTACCCACCGCCAAAGAGGCCACTCGCGTCGAAGGTCACCTGGACATCGACGCTTCCGCCCGGCGATACCGTCCCTGTCTTCGGCTCAACAGAAAGCCACTGAATTGAGCGGATCGTTCCGTGGCCGCTGTTCGGGAACCAGTCCGTGGGCCCGAAGGAGTCGCCGATCACACCGGTCACATCCATGATTCCATCGTCGTGACCAATGAAGTCCAGGGGCGCGGAAAAGCGTAGTGTCCGCGCGCCGATCTCGACCGGGAACGAGCCCACGAAGTTTCCGAGCACGTCAAAGAGGTTCACGTAGCCGGAGCTGAGGTTAAAGAACTGGAATTCGTATTCCGCGCCGATGTCCTGAGCACCGTTCCCGAAGCTCGGCGGGAGCCCCGTCGCGCGGTTTTGATCGATATCGAGCGAGAGAAATCCCCCGAAGTTGAGCCGGTTGATCAGCGTGCTGAACTCCATCTCGACCTGGAGAGTGCCGCGGTCGCCCAAGCCGCGGAGCACCGTCAAATCGACGAGACCACCATCGCCGGATGGATCCGTGATTACGTCTGGAAGCGTGGTGGTTGTGGCTGCTCCCGCGGCATAGAGCGGACCGGCCATCGAGTCCGTGGCCGCCGTCCGTACGTAATCGGCCCACTGGAGCGGGGCGGAGCGGCTGCTACGAGGGCCCCCTGGAGGCGCTGAAGGCGGCGGGCCGCCCGGTACCGTGCCGGCGCCTGGCGTGCTCGAACCGACATCAAGGGAGAAGTCGAGGGTTCCGGCGGCCAGGTTTCTCAGAGTGAGCGTCTGGGTCACGGTGCCGCCTGTGAGCAGTGCGGCCGACAGCGTCGTCGGTGAGACATCGATGTCCGGGGGGCCCAGGGTCGTGGCGCTCACCACGTTCGAGAGGGCGGAGAGGTTGCCGTATTCATCGAGCGCCTTGATCGCGAAGTAATAGGTGGTGCTGAAGCCAAGTCCTGTCACAACGGCCTGCTCCTGGCTTCCCGCGGGATGGGGGTCCGGCCTCGATCCGGACGGCGTCGCGGCGGCGAAATTTGCCTCGGTGATCTCAAACGTGGCGTATCGGATGTCGTAAGCGCTGACGGTCCCGCTCGTGGTGTCATCCCCGGTGGCCGTCCATCGCAGGGGAATGCTGTTGGAGGCTGCCCCGAGCGCGGCAAGATCGAGGATCGGACTGGGCGCGATTGAGTCCGGACCCTCGAGGGCTTTGGCAACGTTGAGCCTTCCCCCGGAGGCCACCAAGCCGTTCAGTGACGGAAGTTGATCCACAGAGTTGAGTAGGAGCCCCTTGCCGCCGGAAATGGTGACGCCCGGATATCGCGACAGAATCAGGGCCATGGCCCCGGAGACGTGGGGCGTCGCCATCGACGTTCCGCTATAGACGCCGTAATTGGCGAAAGGGAGCGTGCTGAGGATATCGGTCCCGGGCGCCGCGAGGTCCACGCTCGTTGGCCCGTAGTTGGAGAAACCGGCCAGTTGGTCGAAGTGGTCCGTGGCCGCGACCGCGATGACGTTCGGCACGTCGTAGCCCGCGGGATAGGTGGGGAAGACATCGTTGTTCGAGCTCGCATTTCCCGCCGCGGCGACAAAGAAGATGCCGGCGTCGCTCGCGTCCTGGATGGCGAGGCGCAGTCCCTCGGAATAACCGCCGCCTCCCCAACTGTTGCTCATGACGTTGACGCCCGTCATGGTCGCGTACTCGATCGCGGCGATGGCATCGGCGGTCGATCCCGATCCCCCGCTGCTCAGGAACTTGAGCGGTAGGAGCCGGACGGACCAGTTGACCCCGGTGACGCCGATTCCATTGTCGCCGACCGCGCCCACGGTCCCAGCCACGTGCGTGCCGTGCCCGTGATCATCCATGGGATCGTTATCGTGATTGATGAAGTCCCAGCCGTGGACGTCGTCCACGAAACCGTTCCCGTCGTCATCGACACCGTTGTCCGGAACCTCGCCGGCGTTTACGTAGATGTTCGCGGCGAGATCGGGATGGGTGTAGTCGACTCCGGTGTCGATGATCGCCACGACGACACTCCGACTCCCGGTGCTGGTCTCCCAGGCTTCGGTTGCGCTGATATCAGCACCTGGAAGTCCCCCCGTCTGCCCCGTGTTGTGGAGCCCCCAGAGCTCGGGGAACCGAGGATCGTTCGGGGTTCGGACGATCGATACGATGTAGTTCGGCTCGATGAATTCGACCGCGGGGTCATTGCGGTACCGGGCAACGGCTTGGGCGACGCTCATCGTGCCCGCTATTCGATGGTGCTCGACCCCGATTCGTCCAAACCGATGGATCCGGACCGCTCGAAGGTCGGCGAGGATCCGATTGACCGCGCCCCGCGACGCCCCCGCCTTGAACTTGACGATGACCTCATCGCTCTTCGCAAGCGGAGCGGCGGCGGCGGAGGTGACAAGCCAGTGGAACAGGAGCGCGGAAACGAGGAGGGCACTGCGAACGGCGCCTTGAAGACCTCGCATCAGACACCTCGCCGCCGGTGGTGGCGGAGCGAGCCTGGTCCGGGGCCAAAACGGGAACAGGCTCGCGCAGTGTCGCCCGTTTGTGGAGATGAACCTAGGATTTCGCGGTAAAAGACCTAGATCGGTAACGGACGACTGGGTACGAGGGGGTAGCGAAGGCGGATACTGAAAGGAAGCGAGGAAACGTGCCCCCCGGCACCGTGCTCCCTTGGAATACTGGATCGTGCGACAGCCAAGACCAAAAACTCGCACGATCCGAACTGCCTAAGAAATGATCGCCCCGGCAGGCGCTTTTGTCAAGGTCGGTCCGTAACCATTGACGCGGCAAGACCCTCGCGCTCTGCGTCAATCGCTTGGGCTGCGCAGAACGCACGGGTAGACGCTAAAGAGTAAGCCGCGCCGCGCCGATAAGCCCTTAGGTAGCGGGGCCCCTCACCTGAAAGGAAATTACATGAGCCTAGAGACACAGTTTTGGATTGAGACCATCGCGCTTTGGCAGCCGGTGAAGATGGCCTTCATCTTCGCGTGGGGTGCCGGAGACCCCTTCTGGCTTCAAGCGACGAAGCGGCTCTTCCTCCTGATGCCGCTAGGCGCGATAGTCGTGGGCTATTGGACGAGCGTCCTCAGCCTGCCGACAATCATCGTGCGAGCGAAGCGCCGTACCTTCGTCAGCCTCGTGCTCGTCACGTGGTGGGACCTGGCGCGGGCGATCTTCACCTTCTGGGGTGGAGTGTTCCGCTTCCTGCTGCGGCTCGCGATCTCGACATTGGGCCTCCTCCAGGTCCTCGTGGTCGGCGTCTGGGCCATCGCGCAGGAGATCGTCGCGTTGCCGCTCCGTATGATCCGGAGCGTCGGCAGCAACGTGCTCAACCCCGGCGTCCCCTGGATCGCAGTCGCGATGACCTTCTTCTGGTGCGTATTCGAAGCGACGATTTTCACCTACGTGATGACGTCCCTCGTCATTGATACGCTCTCGAACCTCGCGGGAGCGGAGATGACCGAAACCGCGGTGCGGATCCCGCTCTTCCTCTTCATGCTCTTCATCGTGCTCGGGAGCTACGCGGTGCTTTCCACGTGGGCGGCGGCGTTGCGAAGCCGCGACTGGCCGACGATCATCAAGATCGGCATCGTCGAATTGGTGGCCATGTTCGTCGAGGTTGTCTTCCTGTACCGGGAGTTCGTCGACGCGCTGGTGCCCTGGTTCGCCCAGCATGCCTCCGGAAACTTCGAGCTAGGGGTCGTCGGCACCCTGGCGATCGCCGGGGTCACGTGGCTCGGTCTTCGCAGCTTGACCTGGTTCCTCTTCGCCTCCGCCGGGACCCCCACGATGATGGCGATCATCCAGGGGCAGGGGGTAGGCAATCGGGACGCGGCGGGTCAGATCCAGCCCACGTTCCGGTTCTTCTCGGAGAGCTTTACCGGTCAGCTCCGCAAGGAGTTTGACTGGGTGGGCGCGGAGGGGGAACGCCTCCTCGACGCGTTCCTCGTGCCCCCGATGCAGGTCGTCGCGGCGGCAATCAACTTCGTCACGCTCCTGGTCGGGAATCGGCACCTCCTCGAGCTGCCGCTTCAGTCGGTACGGGACTTCAAGGACGCGCGATCGTTGGTCGTGGAGCTGAGCAACGCGCGCGCCAGGAAGGCGGCCTGACATGCGCATCATCTCCGTTGCGGTTCTCATCGCGGCCCTTCTCGCGCCGACGCGCGTTGCCGCCGACCTTCCAGGGTTCCCCAGTACCTCGAATGCCCAGGCGCCCCACCCAGGTCGCCTTGTTCTCTTCATCGGCGTCGACATCAGCGGTTCATTCATGAACGGGAGGGATTTCGACGACTCGATCGGGTTCCTTGCCCGCTACATTCACGCGCATCTGAACGGGCTCGGCGGCATGGAGATTCCGCATTCCATGTTCGTCGGATCGATCGGTGGCGTGAAGAAGGGGGAAGCGAAGACGCTATTCCCGATTCAGTCGTTCCAGGACCGCACCGTGGAGGAAATCGAGGCGCAGCTGCGCCTCCTCTTTCCACGGAAGCAGGAGAACCCGTTCACCGACTTCAACGCCTACTTCGCGCAGGTAGCGGAGATGGTCGACTCGAAGAAGCTGATCCTGAAGCCGATCTCGATCGTTCTGATCACCGACGGCAGGCCCGATCTGGGTGGCATGAGTCGGTCGGCGAAGTTTCGGAGCATCCGGCTGAAGCCTCTCGAGAATCTCTCCCGAAACATTACCCTGCGCGTTCTCTACACGGACGCGGTCACGGCGAAGAGCTGGCGGGACGAAGTGCCGCGGAAGCGCGTCAAGGTGTGGACGCAGGACGCGATCGTCATGACCGAGTGGAAAAACCCAAAGACGCTCATTCCCGGCAGGGCTCCCACCGAGCAGCAGAAATTCTTCTCGTGGGTCAAGGACAACGTCGACTTCCAGCCGCGCCTGCACCGAGTGAACTGAGCACGAGCTCGAGAAGCGACGCCGGCGGCCCGTCGGCGTGGATAACCACCTCGGCCCCGACGGCAACCGCCGCCGGGGCCGGGTCGTCTTCGAACCCGGAATGACTATCTGCTTTCCTTCAGATGACGCTGGTTACTGGATCTGGCCGCGGATCTCTCCGGATGCGAAGTCGCCCGGTTTCTCATCAGGCGCTCCCGCCCCGTCGTCCGTGATCACGTTCACGTAAGCATTTCCGGACCTCATGGCGCTGAGCAGCTCGGACATCGGTCGACCCGCAAGGGTTCCGACGAGGTTCGCCGAGGTGATGGTCCCCGACGCGAGTACACCCGCCGCCTTACCGCCGCCCGCCGCGACCGGTCCGTAGAGGGTCGCGACGATTGTCCCGACCTCTCCAGGCGCGCCGAGATAGATGTGAGCCGCGACAACATTCTCAATGTTCGCGACGTTGACGCGGAACTCCACCTGCGCCTCGTCCTGGCTGATCTGGAAGTGCGCCTGCCCGCTGGCCTTCGTCACCTTTGCGGGGACCGCTTGGTCTCCCGTGAGGCGCGCGCGGAGCACCTGCGATGCCGCCTCTGCGGAGAGAGGCGCAGTGATCAGAAGCAAGGCAGCAGCTGCGAAAGCAAGATTGCGAATCCGTGACATAACATTCCTCCTCGCAGTGAAACAGTTTTGTCGATCGAATGGTTCCGGGTTCGTCGACTTTCTGACATCGGAATTCCGCCGGGCCCTGAACGCGCGGCTCCGCGAATTCCGGCGTCGTGCCGACTGCATACGCCGTGCCGCCAAGAAATGGGCATGCGTATATATGTAGAAGGGCCGACGCTGGACGAGGCGCTATGCGTGGCGCCCGGAGGAGCGGTGTACTGGATTGGCCGGTCGCGCGGCGCTTCACGCGCGACGGCGGGTGCGGCTCCTACTAATGGGAACAAGCCCGCGATGAACCAGATGCGAATGATCGAGTGAGGAGGGTCGCTCACGTACCAAAGCGGTCGAGAAATCGGATCCCTCGCGCGCGCCTCTGCTGCGTGGCGTCAACGCCGTGCCGAAGGTCAGAAGACGGCGAGTGACGCGTCAGGTGGGGGACTACACGAAGAGCCCGGCGTCGCGAGGTAAGACCGAAAAGAAAACCGGTCGCGTGGAAAGGAACAGATTAAGGCTGAGGTTTGTGACCAGGGTTTGCCGGACCGCGCCGGGCCGCTAGGGGCGCGAGGGCTTCAATCGGAGGAGGTAGCTGCCGCCTGTGTTCGTAGACCCGCTCGTCGTGACGAGGGTGCCCTGCTTTAAAAAGACCCGGTCGCTACCCGCCCGGATCTCGACCCAAGGCGCGTCACCGGGAATTCGGATCTCGAATGTGGCCGAGGAGCCTCGATTGGCAATCAGGAGCTGATCCGCGGTCGAGGTGAAGGTTGCGGCGTCGGCGGGAGCTCGGACTTGAACCTCCGAGCCGTCGGTCAGCGATACAAGGATCTGTCCGCCGGCTTGGGGCGACGTGAAGAGGATGAGAAGCTTCTGCCCGGGGACCACCGCGATACCCGATACGTCCTTCCCAGCATGCTCCGGAGGCGACGCAACGCCGGCGGGCTCTGGGCGGCCGCTCATTTTCTGGACAATGCTGTGGACCCATCGGCGCACCGGCGACCCGGGGACGGCGTAGGCCGCGCCCGCGATCCCCACGGCCAGGAGGATGGCCGCCGCCCGCCTCAGCCACGCCAGGTCGCGCCTCCGCGCATTGCCTGTTACCGCTTCGGCCTTGGCAGCCACCGCCTCGGCCCGAACCGGCGGGGGCGGGTCGTCCAAGACACGAAGCAATGCGTGCACCTCGTTCTCTTCCCGTTCGGCGTCGGCGAGACGCCGGCTGCAATCGGGGCACCTGACAACATGCTCGCGAGCGGATCTCTCCGCGGGCGGTGACAACTCGCCGTGGAGGAGGCGCTGCAGCTGGCCCTCGTCAAGGTGCATCGAAAATCTCCTCATAGATCTGGCGGAACGCCTGCCGGGCGCGGGCCAGGAACACGCCGACGCTAGCTTCGTTCAGCCGGAGGGCGCCCGCGATGTCTCTGTAGCTGTATCCCTCCGCTCTCAGCAGGAGCATCCGCCGCTCTCGCTCGGGCATCCGGTCCAGCGCCAAGCGCACTCGACGTCTCGAATCCTCCGCCTCCACCGCCTCGTCGGGAGCAGGTGGTGGATCTGAGAGCACGTTCTCGGCGCGGGCCGGACTCAGAAGGCGGAGCCGGCGGCTGCGCGTCGACTTCGCGTTTCGGACGAGATTCATCGCGACGCTGATCAGCCAGGCCTCCGGCGCATCCGGCAGGGACCCTCTCCGGTACAGCCTGACGAAGGCGTCCTGGGCCACGTCGGCTGCCAGCGCCGGGTCGCCCGACAGGCGATTCAGATACCGGTGGATCCGGGTAAAGTGTGCTTCAAAGAGTTCCACGAACCGATCGTGGAACGACGCCAACCTGTCAGGCTCCAATCCGGCCTCCATGGATAGGAACCGGAGGCGGGGTCGATTTGTGACAAAGGGGGAAGGGGAGCCGGATCAGAATGTCCACTCGAGCCCGACGACAAGAGGCGCAAGGGGTCGCATTTCGATTCCGGCAAGTTTGCCGCTCGACGGATCCCTCGCGTATGTGAGCACATTCTTCCGTCCTAGGAGGTTCGTGGCCGACCCGAAGAGCGCGACCGTGGCGTCACGCCCTCCCACACCGACGCGCCATTGCTTCCGAACCCCCAAGTCGAGGCGGAAATACGTCGGCAGCGCGGTCCCGCCAAGCGACTCCCCGCCGTAGTAGGGGCTGCCGCCGAACTCGGAGCCCTTGTCGAGGATGTTGTTGGCCTCCCACTCGAAACCGCCGGCTATGGCCGTCGCGCGTCGCCCCATGGCCGCTGTCACGCCCAGGCGGACCGAGGCTGTGGCGCTCGGGAAAACGATCGCCCCGCATTGCGCGAGGTGCGTCGCGCCGCTTTCGGGGACGTAGCTGGAATTCCCATATGCGAGCCTTACGTGCTGCATCCCGTAGCTCGCGACGATCCCGCACCGCTTGGCGGTCAGAGCGGCGTCGGCCGATACCCCGCGCGAAGTGCCGGACCCGACAACGAACCCACCCGTCACGAACGGCTCGCCCTCCCTCGGCGCAACGAGCAAGAGACCGTCGGAGCGACGCTCGTACGCCTGGACGCCGAGGCGAAGGCCGGCACGGGAGCGGTAGCTCGCGGAGAGCACGCCTAGCCGGCCACGGCCGACGGGAATCCCTGAGGCGCCGGCACCCATGTAGATGTCGACCGGGAAGACATTGCCGACGACCGACTCCGCGTTTCGGAACGACTGCGCGAATTGGTGTGTCCGAGAGCAGCTCCCGGCGAGCTTGACCTGGTCCGAGGCGTTCCAAACGAGTTGCGCATTGGGTCCGACATACCGGCTTCCACCGGTCGCGGCGAGGGTGGCGCCGACATTCAATTCGACGCGCTTGCCGATCGCCCGGCCATGCCGCGCGACCGCCGTCGCGACGGGTGTATTCGCGCGGAGCGCCCACGCGGGGCCGGCCGTCGAGTCGGGCAGGATCCGGTACGAGGTCCTGCTCTCCTCGACACGCAGCTCCCCGAGGGTGGTCGTGCGAGTGGAATAGTGCTGCACGGCTACGAGGAGGCCCTTGTCCCGGCGCGCCGCCGTCATGTCCACGGGGCCGGTTTGGGCGGCCCAGACGGAGCCCGCATCCGTGACGGCGCGCCATCCGAGCGCCCGAACGGACGTGGTCGAGAAGACTCGCTTCCACTGTACGCCCAGCGATTGGCTGATCCACTCGAACGTATTGCGGCGTAGATTCTGGATCGCTCCGCCATCGGGGGCCAGGGCGGCGGCCGTATTCAGGTCGTTTTCGTTGCCATATCCGAGGAGTTGCACCCTGCCACCGAGCGCCCGCGCCTCCAGTTTCGCGAGCCAATCGCCCGTGTCACCCCTGAGGTAGGTGGACTCATTCTTGGGGGCAATCCCGTCCGGGAGCCCCGACCGCAGGCTCACGAGATAGCCGGCGCCGGCCGCCCCGAGCGGACCATCGAACGTCACACCCGATTGGGTCGTGCTGAGGCTCCCTCGAGCGTGGATGCGATCTCCGGGTTCGCGCGTGACCGCCTCGATCGCCCCGGACAGGGTGTTCGGGTACGTTGGGAGCGGAGCCGCTGACGCGAGATGCAGCAGCGAGAGCGCGTCGGGATTCCAACCGCTGGAGATGCCGCCGGAATGGTATGGGTTGAAGATCGGAATGCCGTCGAGCAGGTAGGCGGTCTGGTCCGAGGCGCCACCTCGAAGACTGACCCCGCTTGGGGTTTCAGGCCTCAGAGATACCTCGCCGCCACCCAGCGCTTCGAAGACGTCCGGCTCGATCCGCTGCGGGTCGTTCCGTACCGCGGCGGCGGAGATCTCGCGGTCGGGGAATGCGGCGGCGGCGCCCATGTCGAAGCCGCGAACGACGACCGGAGCGCGAACATCGACCGCGTTGAGGTGGACGGGGTCGGGAAGGAGCCAGACGTCGATCTCCAACCGACCGTCTTGCGGCACGAGGGCACGGAGGGATCGCCGGGCGTAGCCGATGAAATGAACGGTGATTTCGTGCTGGCCGGCTGGCACTTGCCGCAGGACGTACCGCCCCGTCTCGTCGGTGGCGACGGCACGATCCAGGTCGGTCAGCGTGACCGCTGCGCCGACAATGGGCTCGGCGGTCTCCGCGTCCCAGACCCGGCCGACGACCGTCCCCTGCATCAACTGGGCAACAAGCAGGATCTTTGCCGAGCTTAAGAACAGGTGCCCCATGGAGACCTCCGCGGCACTGTGGATGGGTTCACTATACTACCCTCCCAGGCACCGTTTTCTTCATATCTTAGCCTCGGAAACGCTTCCGAAACCGCGGTATCCTGGCATGCCCGCACGAAAGGAGTGCCGCAACCTTGCCGTCGACCCCCAGGCGCCTTCTGCCCCTCGCGGTAGTCGTTCTCGCGACGCTCGTGGGCTCGGCCTACTTCTTGATCGCCGAGCGCGGAGTAGCGGGGAGGTGGGGCTTCTCCCTAGACGATTCTTGGATCTACGCCACTTTCGCTCGAAACCTCGCGACCGGGCACGGGTACTCCTTCAACCCAGGCGAGTCGGTCGGCGGCGCCACCGGCCCTCTTTATGTCTTCATCCTCGCCTTTCTCTATCTCATTTTCCACGACGTGGTACTCCCGGGGAAAATCCTGGGAATTGCATGCCTCGGCGCATCAGCGATTCTCATCTTCCTCTCGATGCGCAACATCGATCCGACCGACCGCGCAAAGCCGCTGCTCGCGGGAATTCTCGTCGGAATGTCTCCCACGCTGCTGTGGGGCTCCGTCTCCGGGATGGAGATCCCCGTCTATCTGCTGGTGACGTGCCTCGGAATCTACTTCTATACACTCGAAAGATGGACGCTCAACGCCGTGTGTTGGTCGGCGGGGGTATGGCTACGGCCAGATGGAATCGTTCTGGCGCTGCTCTCAATTGTGGCCCGGCCAAGGCTCTCAATCAGGAATACGATCGGTCCGGCTACGGTCACGCTCGGGGTGCTCGCGGCTTACCTTCTGTTCAACTACTCTGTCGGCGGCGCGCCCCTGCCAAACTCGGTGGGGATCAAATCCAGCCTTGCCGGAAATCTCCTTGGCCGCGAGTGGAGCATGGCGGCGCAATGGCTATGGCTTTGGGGTCTCTCTTTGCGTCCTGGGAGTTTCGGCCACCATCTTCCTCTCCTGATTCCCGCGATGGCCGTGGGCGCGATTCTGTGCTGGCACCGATTGCCTGCATACGCGGCGTACGCATTTGGATTTCCGTTCGCCTTCGGAGCATTCGGGCCCTCGGGGGGACAACACGGCCGATACATTGCCTATGTCGTTCCCTTCGGCATCCTGCTGGGCGTCTGGGGACTGCACTGGTTTGCCCGTCGCGCTTTCGGAAGATCCTGGCTCAGGGGGTTTGTGGCGATCGGGATTCTCTGCATCGGCTGCCAGGTATATGTGGGACGCGTGCTGGGGATTGAGCACGGATGGAATGTCCAGAACATCAATGACATGCAGAGGTTTGTGGCAGAGAGAATTCGTAGCGGCACGAGCCCTGGCGACACGGTCGCGGTGAACGATATCGGAGCGATGGGATACTTCAGCAACTGCTATGTGGTCGATCTAGTTGGACTCGTGTCGCCGAGGAGGACCTTCCCCGAAAACCTGACTATCTATCATCCCAAGTACCTCTCCGTCTTCCCAGACTGGTACCGCGACTACGCTGTGCGCGATCCCAGGATCGACAACACGGTCTTCCTCAGCGCGGACTCGACCTGGAAATACTCCCCAGTGGTCGGCCTTGGCCTTCGGAAGAACACGATCTCTTCGCGAAACGTCATGGTTCTCTATAGGAGAATGACGCCCGGGGAGGTGGGCCCGGCGGACGTGCCGATCATCTGGCACTGAGCGCCTCCGGGCGGTTTGCGATTGACAGACAACCATAGGAGGCGTACTCTCTCAGCGCATTAGTTTGGGGGACGCTGCAGTAAGGGGCGTGGAAGGTGCTAATGAGCTTTCTCACCGACACCGAGAGAGCGGTGTCCCTGGGGCGAACCCCGGGGACTTTTTCTTTTTCTCCATCGACACCCGCGAGACACCCTCGACCCGCATAAGGAGGACAGTAGCTGTGGCGCATATGACGTAGACGAGTTGCAGAAAGGGCTGGGGCGGGTCAACCGAGATCGGCCCCTCATGCCCGGAGAGGAGTGACCCAGAAATGAAGACGGTGCCTTCCTTCCGCGATCTCTTAGGTTTTCTCCTTCTGATCCTCGTGATGACATCCGTGCCCGCATCCGCGCAATACGCCTTCCTGGACCTCACCGGAGACAGCTTGAACACCGGCGCGGACGTGCTAAGCGGATTTTTGCCGGTCAACGTGGACGTGTATCTGGTCACGAACAGGAACCGGGACGGCTCTCCAGTCGCATGCGGATCTGGAACCGAGCCCCTCACGCTCGACTCCTTCGAATTCATTCTTCGCGCCGTTGGGGGGAATGTGCTGTGGGGTCCGTTCACTGGCGGCCCGCTCGGCGCGGCCACTGGCACGGTCCACAACGCAACCGACATCTACGTCGGGAATTTCCAGCCCACCCCCGTTCGCCGGCCTCCCGGAAAGATCCACCTCGGAAGGCTTGTGGTCACGCCCCTGAGCGGCACGCCTCTCCTGAACTTCGCGACCTCGACCCCTCTCTCCGCCACCTATCTCACATCATTCGGCTCGCAGTGCAAGGGCCTGGAAGCCGACAATACGTTGAAGCTCGGGGAGGACTGGTTCGACGCGAACGGAACCGTCGGCCAACTTCTCGCGAACGTCAGCGGCCAGGTGTTCTTGGACCGGAACGGCACTTCGCCGGGGAGCTGTGCGCCTGAAACCGGCGAGCCGGTGTTGCCCGGCTGGATCGTGAGCCTGGACCTCAGTGGCCCGACCGTCCTCACATCTCGACTCGGACATTATGAGTTCTGGAATGTCCCGCCGGGGTCGCACACCTTTACCTTGACCCCGGTCCCTGGTTGGAATCAGACGTGCCCGCCCGCCGGCGTTGGGCAGGTCGTCCTCGTCGCTCCGAATCAGACGTACCCCGACGTGAACTTCGGTGTGCGCCCCGGCAACTCTCCGCCGGCTCTCCTCACGATTCCGCATCAAATCGCGTTGGCAGGCACCGTGACCAACCAACTGCTGACCGCGATTGACCCGGACCTGAACTCTGTCACGTTCCGATTGGCGGGCGGCCCGTCCTTCGCGTCCGTGACGACGACCGGTCTCGGGATCGGAAATCTGCGTTACGCACCGCAACGAGCAGACTCCGGGAATTACATGGTCGCGGTCTCAGCGTCAGACGGCGTCTTCACGTCCGAGCGCAGCTCCATGGTCACGGTCCCGACCGTGACGGCGGTCCTTCCGACGACGCCCCCAGGGACCGGCGGGGAGCTCGTGGTTTCAATCACACCGAACCCACTCTTTTCCAACGCCACGCTCGCCTTTCGGACATCCAAGCCCGGTTTCGTTCGCGCGATCCTCTTTGACATGAGCGGGCGCCTGGTTCGGACTCTCGAAAATCGACGGATGGCGCCGGCGGGTGACCACGAGATCGTTATCGACGGCCGCGACGAGGTGGGTAGGCCGCTGGCCTCGGGCGTCTATTTCTTCAAGGTGGACACCGGCGAAGGGTCTCGGGTCGGCCGGGCGATCATGCTCAAGTGAGGCGGATTGTGGCCCTGGACCTGAATCAGTTTAGGAGATTGGGGGATCCGATGAAGACAAGACTCGGCCCATTGTTTCTGTCGATGTTGATCGGCCTGTCGATCGGCGCCTCTGCACAAGCGCAGGTGCCGAACGCCGGGAACTCGTACTTCGTTCCGCAAGCGGGGTCGGTAGGCACTCCAATCGAGGGAGACCTCGCCACCCGCTTCTTCCGTGCTTGCCCGAACAATGACGGAGGATCCAGCCTGCCGAATAATGCCCGGATCAGGGTGGTCCTCAGGGACGGCAGCAACGCTCCGATCGTTGGCGTCTCGAACCTCAACATTTACTTACATTTCAACGGAGGAACGGACAAGCAGGGGTTTACCGGGGACGGAGCCGACTCGATCATCGCGAACGGGGTGCAGAACCCGGACGCACCTTGCCCGTTGGTCCAGTACGTGTACGCCGATGGCCCGACTGATGCCACCGGCACGACGTACATCACCTTCACGGGCGCAGGCGGAGTCAGAGATCCGAACCGGAAGTGGGGCCACTACGATAGCCAGCTTCCGGTCGTCGCAAACGGAGTTCAACTTCAAGGGAGACTCTCCGACGCGGGGACCAACGGTGAGTACGTGCTGCGGATCAAGAACGTCGATATCAAGGGTGGGCTTCAGAACGGGATTGACCATGGCGAGAGTGTAACGTCGGTAGATTACAATTCGTTCAGGAGCACTCTCGACGATCCGCCCGACGACATGACCTACTGGCGCGATCTCAATGGCGACGGCACCTACAGCTCATCAGACTTCGCAATTTTGGTAAATCACAAGGACCACGATTGCGTCCATCCGATGAATCCCTGAACCGCGCTGACCCCCGACCAGCAGAGACCCCGACGGTTTTGCCGCCGGGGTCTCGCTCGTTTGAGATCTCTCACCCTTTCCGCTTGACGATCGCAGCGATCGCCGATAAGATTCCGCCGTATCGCCTGGGCGCGGGCGACATGGCCGGAGGGAAACATGGTCGTGTCACGAAATTCCTCCCCGGCGGCCCGGCTTTGAGCCCGACTCGCCTCCCCAAGGGCCGCTCCGATTCAAGAGCACTGTTGCGAGCGTGTCGAACTACGACCGCGCTCTGCGCCACCGCGCACGTACTCGCGTTCGCCCTTCTCGCCCTGCTACCGCGACCAGCGGCCTGCGGAATCCCGGACATCGGCCAGTCGTTTTATGTACCGCAGCGCGGCGCGGTGGGTAGCCCGATCGAGGGTGCGTCCGCCGTGGCATTCTTCCGAGCCTGCCCGAACAATGACGGCGGGACCAGTCTACCCGGCAACGCCCGAATCAAGATCGTCCTCCGAGACCTGAATGGGAATCCGATCCCGGACGTATCTCCCGAGGACATTTGCATCCTGTTCAACGGGGGCACTTCGGCACAAGGATTCTCCGGCGTCGGAGCCGATTCGATCATCGCAAACACCGCATATAACACGGACCCGCTCTGCCCCGATGTCCGGTGCATCCCCGCCGACGCGCCAACCGATGCCACCGGGGTGACCTACATCACCTTCACCGGCGCGACTCCTGGAAGTCCCGGCCTCGGCACGCGCGACCCGAGCCGGAAGTGGGGCCACTACGATTCCGACCTTCCGGTCATGGCGATGGGCTTCAAGCTCGCCGGACGGCTGACCACTGCGTCGGCGAACGGCACTTATACGCTGCGCATCAAGAATTACGACACGATGGAGGGGTTGGGGATCGACGTCAACGAGGGCGAGGCTGTCACGACGGCCGACTTTACCGCTGTCGCGCGCGGCATCGGAGTTTCGAGCCCGATCACCTATTGGCTCGACTTCGACAGCAACGGCTTGGTAAATGTGGCGGATTTCAACATGATCGCGGGACATCTGAATCATGACTGTGACTCGCCGAATAATCCATAGGCTCTCGGCCCTGTCGTTGGTCCTGACTTTCGGTGGGATCGCGATCCTGGTCCAACCAGCCATTGCGCAATACATGTACTTGGACTCGAACGGAGACGGTATTCACGATGCGAACGACCGGATGAACAAGAGTACGCCGACCCCGTTCGATGTCTGGCTGGATACGGATTCGAATCGGGACGGTTCCCCCGGCATCTGCGAGACCGGCCCGGGTGCGCTGGACATGAGCCACTATGAATTCGTGCTTCAATCCGTCGGAGGGGCAATCACCTGGGGCTCGTTCACCAATCAGATCCCCAGCTTCGCTTCTAGCCTTGTCCGCGATTCGCGCGACACGACCGGCACCGCTTTCTACCATAACGGCTATGGGAGCCTGACCCCGCAACCCCCGGGCCTCTACAAGGTGGCGTCCATGGTTGCGACGGTTGCCGCCGGGAGCCCGGCAATCGAAATCATCGTGAAGCATCCGATCAATCGTACGAGCCGGACGTCGTTCGGCTCCGAGTGTGAGGCCAACGCCGAGCACGACCACATGAAGCGGTTTGGGAAGAACTGGCTCGATGCCGACGGCCTCGGGGCTCCCATCGACGCACGCCCCGTGGTGACCGCACCCGGCATGGTTCTTCCGCAGGATGGAACCCCAATCACGATCAACGTGACCGCTTCGGATCCGGATGGTGATCCGATCAATACCCTGACCGCCAATCTATCGGCACTGCCCCTGGGCCATAACGCCGTCTTCGCGGCGAACGGATCCCACACGGCGGGCACGCTCACGTGGACGCCGACGTCGAATGACTCGGGGAACTACAACGTGACGTTCGCCGCGACCAACTTCCTATCCGGGACCAAGACGACGGTGATCCACGTGATCGGCACCGTTACCGACGTGTTCGAGAGCCAAACCGGCCCTCACAAATTCGAGCTGGCTCAAAACCGGCCGAATCCCTTCAATCCCGTCACAAGCATCCAGTTCCGAACGCCCAGTCCGGGGCACGTCCGATTGGAGATCTTCGACATGGCCGGAAGGTTCCTGGCCCGGATCGTGGACGGGGTGCTTCCGGCGGGTCCCCATGAGGCCCGGTGGCTCGGGCTGGACACACTCGGCCGGCCCGTCTCCTCCGGCGTCTACTGGTACCGCCTCGAATCGCATGGATTGACCCGGGCCCGGCGGATGATCCTTCTGCGCTAGCAAGACCGCACGCAGTCCCGATCAGACCATCTCCTCCTAGTCCCCAGCCAACCACTCTGATAGCATTGCCTTCTTGGGCGGAACCCTCCCCGGGGCCCATTCGAGGCGCGGGCAATGATCGGTAAGAGACTTTCCCACTATCGAATCCTAGAGAAACTCGCTTCCGGCGGGATGGGCGTCGTCTATCGGGCGATGGACGACCATCTCGACCGTTGCGTCGCCCTCAAGGTCCTCCCGGACGGGGCGATCGCGGACGACGCCGCGCGCAGGCGGTTCCGCCGCGAGGCGATAGCTCTCTCAAGACTAAATCACGCTAACATCGCCGCCATTTACGATTTCGATACGCAGGACGGTGTCGATTTTCTAGTGATGGAGTTCGTGCCCGGCCTCTCGCTCGCGCAAACGATCCAGGAGGGGCCCATCGACGAGGGACTGATCACCCGGCTCGGGGTGCAGCTCGCGGAGGCGCTGGTCGCGGCGCACGAGCAAGGAGTCATTCACCGCGACGTCAAGCCGGGGAATATCATCGTGACCCCCAAGGGCCACGCCAAAGTGTTGGATTTTGGGCTCGCGAAGTTCCTGCGACCCGTCGGGATGACGCCCACGCCCGAGAATCTGACGAAGACAGGAAATGTCGTGGGAACCCTGCCCTACATGGCGCCGGAGGCGTTGCTCGGCGGCGACCTTGACGCTCGCAGCGACATCTATTCGACCGGGGTCATCCTCTACGAAATGGCCACCGGGCGGCGCCCCTTCCCGGAAACCCAGGTTGCGGTTCTCGTCGAGGCCATACTGCATCACACGCCAATCGCGCCCCGCCAAGTGAATCCACAACTTTCGCGGCGCCTCGAGCTGGTCATCTTGAACGCGATGGATCGCGAGCTGTCACGCCGTTATCAATGCGCGTCAGAGTTGGCGGCGGAGCTTGGTCGGTGTGGAATCACGACCGTGACCGCAACCATGGCCGGCCGCTCCGAGCGGGCGGGCATGGGAAGGATCGATTCGATCGCCGTTCTGCCGCTCGCCAACCTGTCCGGGGAACCCGGACAGGAGTACTTCACCGACGGAATGACCGAAGCGCTCACCGCCGACCTAGCCCAAATTCGCGCCCTGCGGGTCGTCTCGCGCACCTCGGTCATGAGGTACAAGGGTATCTCGAGGCCGCTGCCCGAAATCGCGAGGGAGCTTGGGGTCGACGCACTGATCGAGGGCTCTGTGATGCGCTCCGGCAACCGAGTGCGGATTACCGCGCAGTTGATCGAGGCCGCGCCCGACCGACACCTTTGGGCGAAGAGCTACGAGAGAGATTTGCGGGACATTTTGGAGCTACAGAGTGAAGTGGCGCGAGCGATCGTCCAAGAGATACGGATCAAGATCACACCGCAGGAAGAGGAGCGTCTAACCAAGACGAGAAGAGTCGATCCGGAAGCCTACGAGGCCTACCTCAAGGGCCGGCACTACTGGAACAAACGAAATGCGGAGTCCCTGCGAAAGGGGATCGCCTGTTTTCAGGATGCGATCGAACGAGATCCAACGTACCCACTGGCCTACGTCGGTCTGGCCGATTCCTATCTGATCGCGGGGTTCTATAGCGACATTCCTCCCAAGGATACGTTCCCGAAGGCAAAGGCGGCCGCCCGGAGAGCGCTCGAGCTGGATGACACGCTGGCCGAGGCGCACGCTCCACTGGCTCTCGCGAACTCACTGTACGATTGGGACGCCGCCGCGGCGGAGAAGAACTTCCGGCGCGCGATCGAGCTGAATCCGGCGCACCCGAGCGCACATCAGTGGTATGCGGAGCATCTAACCGCGATGGGACGCCTGGACCAAGGGATTGCCGAGGCGATGCGCGCGCTGGAGCTCGATCCCCTTTCGTCCGTGATCAACTCGTGCGTAGGATGGACACTCTATCGGGCCCGACGCTTCGAAGAGGCCATCTTGCAATTGAGCATGGCGCTCGAGTGGGATCACAATTTCCTTCCCGCGCTCTATTACCTTAGCCTCGCCCTCTTGCAGACATCGGCGCCGGGAAATGGCGTGCGCGTGAGCGAGAGGATCGTGGACATCCTGCCGGAAAGCGGAATGGGAAAGGCGAACTTGGCCCGGGCCTACGCCTCCGCGGGCATGACGAATGAAGCGCGCGCGCTGCTCGCCGAGGTTAACAATCTCGCGAAGCGGCAGTACATTCACACATACTTCATTGCGAAGATTTACCTTGTCCTCCAAGAGTACGACCAGACGCTCGACCTGCTTGAGAAGGCGCGGGCAGAGCGGTCCCCCTGGCTCGCTTGGCTCAACGTCGAGCCCCTCTTCGACCAGCTACGGGAGCACCCGCGATTCCAGGAGATCGCCCGGAGCTCGGGGCCGGTCGCTGAATCGCAACTTCCCGTTCCGAACGCATGAGACAGGAGCGCTCAATGGCCCGCCGCTTCGGTTCCACCGCACTATTCGCGTTTCTGATCCTCGCACTTCCACTCTCGGCGGTCGCCGCGCCGGCCAAATCCTCCGCTCCTTCGCTCCCCAAGGCGCCCAAGCGGACGACGGTCGACACCTACTGGGGCGAGAAGGTCGCGGACGACTACCAATACATGGAGAGCGCGGACAATCCGGGAGTGGCGAAGTGGGTGAAGGGACAAAACGCGTTCACGCGAGGCTGGCTCGACAAGCATCCCGAGCGGAAGGCGGTTCTGGATCGCATCGTCGCCCTGACCCATTCCGAGTCTCCGAAGTACTACTGGTGTAGCTATTGGAACGGCACCTACTTTTTCATGAAGGACCAGCCGCCGAAGCAGCAGCCTTTGCTGGTCTCCTTTGCATCGCCGATGGACCTGGCCACCGAGCGGCCCGTCGTGGATCCGAACGCGATCGATCCCACCGGTGGGACCTCGATAGATTTCTACGACCCGTCCTTGGACGGAAAATACGTCGCGGTTTCTCTTTCCAAGAACGGCAGCGAGGATGGAACCCTCTACTTCTACGAGACCGCCACGGGTCGTCAGCTCGACGACGTGATTCCCCGGGTGAACGGAGGCACGGCGGGGGGCAGCGCGACCTGGAATGCCGACGCCAGCGGGGTCTACTACACACGGTATCCGCGCGAGGGGGAGCGCCCCGCGGAGGATCTTCCGTTCTATCTGCAGATCTACTTCCATAAGTTGGGAACTCCCGTCAGCGCCGATCCCTACGTGCTCGGAAAGGAATTCCCCAAGATCGCCGAGATCGAGCTGTCGACCAGCCCCGACGGGCGGTCCATCCTCGCCGACGTGTTCAACGGTGACGGGGGCGAGCATGCCTACTGGCTCCTTTCGCCGGGCGCTGGGTGGAGCCAGGTCACACGGTTCGAAGACAACGTGGTGCAGGGGCAATTCGGAGTGGATGGGGCACTCTACCTTCTCTCCCGGGCGGACGCGCCACACAGGAAAATCCTTCGCCTGCCGCTCTCGACGCCGACTCTCAGCGCCGCCCAGGTCGTGGTCCCGGAGACGGAGAACGCGATCCAGGAATATACGCCGACCGCATCGAGGCTCTACGTGACGGAGATGGTCGGGGGGCCCACTCAGGTCCGTGTCTATGACCTGACCGGCAAGCCGCTCGGCCTCGTCGCGACGTCGGAGATCTCCCTGTTTGGGCAGGCAGTGCGCACAACGGGTGACGACGTTCTGATCCGGAGCCAGAGCTACACGCGTCCGCCCGCTTACTACCGTCTCGGCCCCGGCGACACCGAGCTCAAGCCGACCGCGCTCGCACAATCGTCGCCGGCCGATTTCAGCGACTGCGAAGTTCGTCGCGTCTTTGCCACCGCGGACGACGGCACGAAGCTCCCGATCAACATCATCATGAGGAAGGGGACCAAGCAGGACGGACAGTCCCCCGCGCTGCTCTACGGGTACGGAAGTTACGGGCTCAGCGAGCAGCCCTATTTTGATCCCAGCATCAAGGCCTGGATCGAGCAGGGCGGCGTCTATGCCGACGCGAGCATCAGGGGTGGTGGGGAATTCGGCGAGGCGTGGCACCAAGCCGCCCGGCTTGGAACGAAGAAACTCTCCATGGATGATTTCGCCGCGTGCGCCCGATATCTCGTGCGCGAGGGGTATACGAAGAAGGAACGCCTCGCGATCGAGGGCGGGAGCGCCGGAGGATTGCTTGTCTACGGGACCCTCGTCCACTACCCGGACGTGATGCAAGCCGCGATCGCGCACGTCGGCTACGGCGATGTCCTTCGCACCGAGCTGGCGCCGAACGGGGAGTTCAACACCACCGAGTTCGGGACCGTGAAGGATTCGGTCCAGTTCCGCGGTATGTACGGCTACTCCCCGTACCATCACATCAAGAACGGGAAGACCTACCCATCCGTCCTGGCTCTCACCGGCGTGAACGACCCGCGCGTCCCCTCCTGGGAGACGTACAAGATGGTCGCGCGGCTACAAGCGAGCGGGTCACCCAACCGGGTGTTGATGCGCGTGAGCTACGACTCCGGCCACGGCATCGGGACCGCTCTCTCCGAGCGCGACAAGCAGAGCGCGGACGCCCTGATCTTTCTCCTGGATCGCCTGGGCGTCAAATACCGGCCGGTGCAGGACCAGAAGACGTCAAGAAAGACCGGCCCGAGCCTGTAACACGCCGCCGCTCCCCGGGTCCTCGCCGCCGCCTCAAAGCGTGCGCTTGAAGAGAAGCGACGCCAGTACAAGCATGACCAGCGCGAAGACGGCCATCGCCGCGAAATCGGGCAAGACAGCCTGCAGGCCGACCCCCTTGAGCAGGAGATTCCGCAGGGCGTTCACCGCGTAGCGCATCGGGAAGATCGATGAGAGCGCGCTGAGCCAGTGGGGATAGCTCTCCGTCGGATAGAGCGCGCCGCTGGGGAAGAAGGTGACGACGTTCAAGATTCCAAAGAGCGCCCGAGGCATCAGCGGATTCGAGACGCGGGCCATCAGCGTGAAGACGAAGAGGATGAGGCCCATGGCGAGCAGGAAGAGCGCCGCCCCCGAGAGGGCGATGGTTCGAAATCCTCCCAGAAGATGCAGGCGCGCGATGAAGATCGACGAGGTCAGCACGACCGTGCCGATGATCATGGAGAGCGTGATCGCCGACAGCGTGAGCCCGCCGATCACATCGAGCGCGGAGAGCGGTGTGACGAAGTACCCCTCATGGATCCCCCGGGCGCGGTCGTCCACAAGGATGATGCCTCCGGCGAGCATGGCGACGAAGAAGAGCGAGAGGGCGATGACGCCGGGCAGGAGGTATTGCATGAAGTCCCGGTGTCCGTAGACGTCGACGCGCTCGACCCGGATTCCCGGGGCGGCGGCGATCGCGGTCCCGCTCTCGCTCGGTCCGCTCCCGAAGGCGCGACGTAGCTCCGCCTCAATTACGTTGGCGGTCGTGTTGTCGGTGTTGTCCACGACGATGCCGAGCGACGCCGGTTTCCCTCCCGACACGTCCGAGCTGAATTCCGGGGGCAATATGACGACCGCTCGGTAGTGTCCCTCCCTGAGCCGCGCGACGGCGGTGGCCGGATCGAGCTCATTCGAGAGGCGGAACAGCTCGCGGCTCTGCTCGAGCGTACGCAGCCGATCGCGCACGACCACCCCGACGGAGCCGTGGTCCTGATCGACGACCGCCACCGGGAGGTCGTGTAGATCGCCGCCCATGACCTTGCCCA
>Ga0137409_10000577_pt1 | contig 40390 bp, 36 predicted proteins | sample CZODoug1_16funga_FD_122059 | JGI IMG/M metagenome (GOLD analysis project Ga0137409, IMG submission 122059) | Vadose zone soil fungal communities from Angelo Coast Range Reserve, California, USA - CZODoug1_16fungal (Hybrid Assembly) | ecosystem: Environmental > Terrestrial > Soil > Vadose zone...
AGGCACGAGACGATGACCAGGCGGCGTCCAGATTTGTCGAGCGCGAATCCGATGTCGCAAAAATTCGTGTGCGCGACATGCTGCAACTCCGGCAACGTGCCGGCGGCCCAGATGCGAATCATGGAACGGCCGGCGTAGAACTTGCGGTAGAGCGCCTCGATGTCCGCGGCGGTCTGGGACTCGCCGAGCGTGGCGTAGATGGTGGAAAGAAGGCCGCGCGCGAGGGGCAGGAGGTGCGTAGAGAAAACAACTTGCGACTCGCAGAGACCAGTGTGTTCGAGGATTTCCGGCGTGTGGCGGTGCGTGAAAAGGCCGTAGGCCTTGAAATTTTCATCCACTTCGACGAAGTGGAGATCGCGGCGAGGATCTTTGCCCGCGCCGCTGGCGCCGGATTTGCAATCGCAAACGACGCCGGCGCCGGAAGCAAGCAAGCCTGCTTGCGTAAGAGGGCGGAGGGCAAGAATCACGCTGGTCGCATAACAGCCCGGGTTTGCAACCAAACGAGCCTTGGCAATTTCGCTGGCGTAGAGCTCAGGAATGCCGTAGACAGCTTCGCTAAGCCATTCAGCGTGGGGCGCGGCCAGCTTGTACCAGGATGTAAAGGTTTCCGCTTGGTGAAAGCGGAATGCTCCGCTCAAATCAACGACGCGGAGACCCGCCTTAATCAAGGCGGGCGCCAATTCCGCAGAAACTTCATGAGGAGTCGCAAGAAACGCGGCGCCAGCGCTGCTTGAAGCGATGGCGTCAACCGCAAGAGGCCGGAGGGGCGCTTCGCCCCAGCCACGGAACTGGGGAAAGACTTCGGCGAGGCATTTCGCGCCGTTCGTTTCGCGAACGTAGAAGACCGGCGGCTGAAGAGCGGGGTGGCGAAGAAGAAGCCGCGCCAACTCGAGACCGGTGTAGCCGGTGACGCCCACAACCGCGACTTGGCGGGGATTTCTCATTTCACCAGGGCTTCGATCTTTTTCTGGAGGGACTCACGGGATTTCTTGCTGGGTGTGATGATGAGGACAGTATCGTCACCCGCAACGGTTCCGGCAATTTCCGGGAATTTAGCGCCATCAACGGCGGCAGCCAGGGGCTGTGCGCCGCTCGGAGGCGTTTTCAAAACGAGAAGATTCTCCGCGGGGCGGATATCGAGAAGAAATTCGCCGAGGGCGCGGGCGAGCGGGGGAAGAGGCGCGGGCTCTTCGGGTAACGCGGTGGAGGACTTGTAGCCTTCGTGCGTCTTTATCAGCCGGAGTTCCTGGAGGTCGCGCGAAAGGGTAGCCTGAGTAACGCGGAGTTTTTGCGCGGCCAGGCCGCGGCGCAGCTCTTCCTGATTGGCAATCCGCTGATCGGACACCAAGCGGAGGATCTGACCGTGACGGAATGTCTTGTGCGTGTTCATGGGGTATCGAGGGCATCTTGGCCCCTGTATTTTTATACATTTGAATGCATACTCCTGTCAATTCATTTCGCAAACTTTTCCGGGCAAGGCCGCCGTTGAATAGCGCGAGACGCGGGAGAAGCGAGTCATGTAAGATTCGTACCACCCGCGCGATGCACACTGGATTTTCCACGCCCGGGATGTAACCTATCGTTCAGCGCCATCGGCCCATGGGAACGTCTTGCCAAATTGCGGGATGCAAGAATGATACGCCACCGGCACTCGCCGAGCGGCGGTTCTGCGTCCTGCACTTCACGCTTGCGCTGGAGACCAGCTGCTCGGAGATGCGGCGGGAGACGGCGCTGGGCAACGCGCCGCAGGAACGACAGCGTGAGATCATGAAGTTCATCACGGAGAACGGGGAATGCCTGGCGCGCGTAGCGACCAGCGGCCTGCACCTGACGGACGACCTGAAGGCGCGAATATTGAGCACTTTCCTTACGCTGATGAATCTGCGTGAAAACCTCGACCGTTCGAATATGCGGAGCTCGTTTGGACGTTCCGGCCACATTCGCTAAATTGCAAATTCCAAAGTAGAAGAGAAGTGCGAGGTCAGGCGCCGATGTACCTGGCGTAGAGTGAGCGCGCCACGGAGGGATCCTTGGTGCCCTTGAGGATGGCGCGGCCATCGGCGAAGACGGTCATTTCGTAAGGCGCAATTCGGAAGCGAAGCAGAAAATCGTTCTGGCGCACGTCGTCGACGAGAGGCTTCAAGCGAAGCCCGAGAACGCCGAGGTCGAGAGCCCTGGCGCGTTCATGAATCTGAACGGAATCGCGACCGCACATGGTGATGCGGGGCTGGGCTTCTCCTCCAAGATAAGTGAAATCACGCCTGGCGCAGGCGCGGCATTGGGGATGGCGCGCCACACCGATGGATTGCATGCGGCCGGTCCAGACGTCACAAGAAAGCAAGCGCCCATGAAGAGCCTCAGGATGGCCGGAGAGAAGTTTTAAGGCTTCGGCGACTTCCAGCGAGGCGATCAGATTGACGATTGGCCCGAGGACACCGATGATGTCGCAGGTCTCCTCGAGGCCCTGGGCGGCGCTGCCGGTTTCGAGAACACAGGCAAGACAGGCCGTAGCACCGGGACGAATGGTCATGGTCAGCCCGTAACTGGCGACGCCCGCTGCGTAGATCCAGGGCCGGCTGGATTTCACGGCAACATCGTTGATCAAGAAGCGAGTTTCGAAATTGTCGGTGCCATCGAGGAGCAGATCGACTCCCGCGAGAAGAGCTTCGGCGTTGCGCGGGCTGAGATCGGCGACGATCCCTTCGACGGCGACGCCTGAATTGATCGAGCGCAGCTTGCGCTCGGCGGCGACGGCCTTTGGAAGAACGTTGAGAGCGTCGGACTCATCGAAAAGCGTCTGCCGCTGCAAGTTCGAGGGCTCAACGAAATCGCGGTCGATGATTCTTAGGTAGCCGACGCCGGCGCGAACGAGAAGATTGGCAGCAGCAGCGCCGATTGCGCCGCAGCCGACGATGGCCGCGCGGGAGGCGAGCAGCCGCTGCTGCCCTTCCCGGCCAATCCCAGCGAAAAGCATCTGGCGCGAGTATTTTTCCTGGAGAGAATCGTTCACGAAAGGCCCGGCCCCGACAGGCACAGCGGACGCGCCTGCTAAGTTACATGATAGCGCCAAAGTGGACAGGGCAGGCAACGCCGCTGTGCTACCCTTCGTCTGAGCGAATGGAAACATGAAATCGGGCGTGGCCAATGGATTGCGAGGCATTTTCGCACTTGCGCTTCTGACGGGAGCCGCGCCGACGCGTGCGCAGGCGCCGCCAAGCACTTCCGTGACAAGTATTGAAAAGGAAGAACCGAAAATAGTGGCGATCCGCATGGTCAAGGAAGATGGCCAAGTTCTGCCTGACTCGCCTTCTGGGGTGGCCGTAGAAACGGGCAAAGCGCTGGACCGAGGAAAAATCGCGGATAGCTTGCGGGCGCTTTACCGAACGGGGGATTACGCGGATTTGCGTGCGGTCGTGACGCCGGTAGCGCATGGAGTGCGACTGGATTTCGTAGTGCGGGAGAATCTGTTTTTCAACCAGGTACGCATCGAGGGTCTCACCGCGCCGCCCAGCGATGCCTCGGCGGCCGCGGCGATGCAGCTCACTCTTGGGCAAACATACCGGCAGGTTGCCGTCAACGAAGCGCTGGAGCGGTTGCGAGAGACACTTCGTGAAGAGGGTTTGTATCAGGCAGAAGTCTCCGCGGAAACGGTGCCGCACGCGGAGACCCATCAGATGGACATTGTTGTGCACGTAAAGCCCGGTCCCCGCGCACGCGTCGGAATCATCCAGTTGAAAAACGGCACGGAATATCGCGATGCCGAAATCCTCTCTCGATTGAAAATGAAAGCGGGCGGCCAGATCACGTCGGCCCGAGTGCAGCGCGGGACGGACCGCATCCGGAAATATCTGGTCAAGAAAGGGCACCTGAGCGGGCGAGCCGGAGTGCACCGGGGCAACTATGATGCAGCAAAAAATGCGATCCCACTCGACCTGGATGTAACCGAAGGACCGCTTGTGAAGGTGACCTTGACGGGCGCGAAGTTTTCCCAAGGGGAGCTGAAAAAACTGATTCCGATCTATCAGGAAGGAGCCGTTGACACGGACCTCCTGGAAGAAGGGAGACGCAATGTTCGCGAGCGGCTGGAACGCCTGGGGTATTTCGACGCGGAAGTGAATTACACGACCGAAACGCATGAGGTGAAATCGGATCATAGCGCGGCCCGAGGTACGGAAGAGATCATTACCTACAGGGTTGAGCGGGGCGATCGCCACAAACTGATGGGGATAGAAATCACGGGGAACAAGTACTTCGATACCGATTTGCTACGAAGCCGATTGCAAATTTTCGGCGGCGCCTTCGGTTCACCGGGACGCTTCAGCCGAAGACTGGTCGATTCCGACGCGCAATCGATGCTCAGTCTTTATCAGGCGAACGGGTTTCTCGATGCCAAGGTCGAGCAACAGATTGAAGACAACTACAAGGGCAAAGAGGGTGATTTGCTTATCCGCTTCGTGATTCAGGAAGGGAAGCAGACGCGCGTCGCTTCCCTCTCCATCGAGGGGAATCGTGCCTTCAAGGAAGATGAGCTTCTCGGCGTTATCGGCTCGACTCCGGGACAGCCATATTCCGATTTCGGCGTAACGACCGACCGGGACAACATTCTGGCGCTTTATTTTAACGAAGGATTTCCAGAAGCGAGTTTTTCAGCAACGGCGGAACGCGTCTCCGCCAGTCCGGCGGCACAGAAAGCGGACGCCGGGGGGAGCACGACTTCTTCGCAGGAAAATGGAAAAAAAGAGCAGAAGGAAGAAGCGTCCAAGCCGGCGATCGACCAGGCCGAGGCGGTTCGGCTCGTGTATCACCTCCAGGAGGGTCCGCAAACGCGAGTGCGGCGCGTTCTGATCGGCGGCTACCAGCACACGCGACTAGGAGTGATCCATCGAGAGGTGCACATCAAAATCAGGGAACCGCTCCGGGAAGGGGACGTCGTGGAATCGCAAAGGCGTCTGTACAACCTCGGGGTCTTCAATCGCGTCACGATCGAACCACAGAATCCGAGCGGAACGGATCCTGAGAAGGACATCGCCATTCTTGTTGAGGAAGCCAAGCGCTACACCGTGGCCTACGGCGGGGGATTCGAAGTGCAGAGGCTCGCCAGCACGACCAGCCCGACGGGGGCACAGATACAGGCCGCTCCTCGCGGAATTCTCGAGGTCAGCAAGCTGAATCTTACCGGGCGCGGGGACTCGTTGTCCTTCAAATTGCGTGGCAGCACTCTGCAGGGGCGGGCTTTGCTGGGGTATTCGGCGCCGAACACCTTTGCTAATTCACACTTGAGCTTTCAAGCGACGGCATTTGCGGAAAAAACGCGCGACATCAATACGTTTACGGAAGAGCGCTACGAGGGTTCGGTGCAATTGACCGATCAAGTCACGCCGCTGACGACGGCGCTCTTTCGCTATACCTTCCGCCGGGTTCTCGTCACCAATCTCAATATCCTGAGCGAGGAAATTCCGCTCTTCAACCAGCCGACCCTGGTTTCACAATTCGGAGTGACTTGGTTCCGCGATTCGCGCGACAATCCCGCCGACGCTTCGAAGGGCAGTTTTAACAGCGCCGACTTCAGCGACGCCGATACTCACTTTGGTTCCAGCGCCAGCTTCCTGCGGTTTTTCTTTCAAAATTCCACGTACTACCCGATCAAGCGGCGATTCAGTTTCGCGCGTTCCACGCGATTGGGCATCCTGGTACCTTATCGCGACACGGTTTCCCTAAGTTTCCCGGCGCCCGCCCCGGCGCAGTGCCTCCCCGGTACGGCGCCTTCCGGAGCAACCCCCACGATCATCCCCCTACCGGAGCGTTTCTTTGCGGGGGGCGGGACGTCGCTGCGCGGTTTCGCGCTTAATCAAGCGGGACCGCGCGATGCCTGCACGGGTTTCCCGGTCGGTGGCCAGGCTATACTCGTGCTCAACCAAGAATTCCGTTTCCCGATGCGCTTGCCGTTCTTCGGGACGTCTCTGGGAGGCGCCATTTTCTATGACGGCGGCAACGTGTACAGCCGGCTGAGCCGCATCTCTTTCCGGGCGATGCTGCCGGCGCCCACATTCTCGCTGCAAAATCCGGCACTACCTGCGGGACCAACGAACGTGCCCGTGTGCGCCACAAACTGCACGAACGAACTCAATTACTTCGCTCATACGATCGGTCTGGGTGTGAGATATAAGACCCCGGTGGGTCCGATTCGCGTTGATTTCGGCTATCAACTCAATCGCCCATCGTTTGTGATTCCGATACCGTGTCCAAGCAATGCCACGAGTTGCCAGGTTGGCTCGCTGGGCCAGCAAAGCACACGACTCCCCGGCTTTCAAATCTTTTTCAATCTGGGGGCGAGCTTCTAGTGCGTGGGCTGGCGAGTGGAGTTCTTCTGGTTTCGTTGCTCATGGTGAATGCGGCGGAATTGCCGGCATTGCAGGAGATCGTGGACCGCATTGCCGCGCGGGTTGAGAACGACATCATCCTCTTGAGCGACATTCGGTTGCTCAGCCGGTACCAGCAATTCCTTGACGGAAAATCGGAAACCGATGCCCAGATTCTCGACCGGTTGATCGATCAGTGGATAGTGCGAACCGAGGCCGATGTTTCGCGTTTCCCGCACCCCTCCGATGGGGAGATCGACCGCGGCGTGGAGCGTTTACGGAAGTCGTTTGCCTCGGCGGAGCAATACGAAGAAAGGAGAAAGCAGAGCGGGCTGAGCGAGGCAGAAGTACGGGGAATTGTGGCCTCGCAACTATACTTAAGCAACTACCTGGACTCGCGCTTTCGTCCCGGAGTGCAGATCGATCCCAAGACGATTGATGACTTTTACCAGAAGTCGGTTGTGCCGCGGGCCAAAGCGCGCGGGCAAGAGCCGCCGCCGCTGGACACCGCACGCGACTTCATCCAGGAAGCACTGGTACAGCGCGGAATCAATGACCAGGCCGATCAATGGCTCATAGAGAGCAAGACCCGGCTGCATATTGAAAAATTTCTCAATGAGGCGGCGAGATGACGCAGGAGACCCGCCGCCGGAAGTGGCGCTGGCTGCGTCACGTCGCCTGGATTCTCGGCGCAAAGATCTTCCTGATCGTCGCGGGCCTGATGATTTTCTTCGGGAGCGGCGCGGGCAACCCGCTGTTGAGCCGCCTGCTGGTAAGCCGTTTGGAACGGATGACCGGCGGCAAGGTTGAGTTGCGCGCTCTGTCGATTCAATGGCTCGCCATGAGGGCGACCATCAAGGGTCTGGTGATCCACGGGAAGGAGCGTGCGGGCACGGAACCTCTTCTTACCGCGAAGGAAGTGCAGGCAGGTCTGCGCATCGATTCCTTCTGGGGCCGCAGAGTTTCGCTGGATGAGCTAGTCCTTCAAGAGCCGCACGTGCACATCCGCGTGGAAAAGAACGGTACGACAAACGTGCCTGCGCCTCCGCGGCCTACTTCTATAAATAAGCCCTTGCGCGACACGCTATTCGAATTGCATATCCGGCGCCTGCTGCTCGCCGACGGGTGGATTCTCTACAACGACACAAAGACACCGATCACGGTCCATGGAGGAGATCTCCTGCTGGCACTCGATGGCGGAGGGACGCCGGACCATCCTCTATACCTCGGCAACCTTGTGTGGCAGACCATGCAGTTCACGTCCAAGCCCTACGTACCCTTGCAGGTGGGTCTATCGGCGAAATTCACGCTGCGGCGCGATGGCTTTACGCTCGAGCAAGGTGCGCTCAGCGCGGGGCACTCGCATCTGGATGCACAAGTGGAAATGAGTAACTTCTCGAATCCGCAATGGAGTTTCCGGTACCGCGGCTGGGTCGATCTGCTGGATATCAGGGAGACCCTGCGCGAACCCACGGTGCCGACAGGGCGGGTCGATGTACGCGGAGAAGGCCAGTTCGCCAGCGGCCAGTACAAGGGGAGCGGGAGTTATTCCGGACAGAATATCGCTCTACCGTATTTGGTCTTTCATGCGATCGGCCTCACTAGCCGCGGCAGCTACAAAATCGACAACCGCGGCCTGGAGGTGCCGGATTTTTTTGCCGGCGCTTTCGGCGGAAGGGTAACCGGACGCGTGACGATGCGTTTCGACGGGCTGCAATTCAGGGCGAACACTCATGTGCAAGATGTGAGGCTTGCGGCGGTGCTGCCGGCTATCGAGCATCGCGACTTCCCGATCGACGAACTGCACTGGGACGCGCGAGTGACCGCGGACACGGTGGAAACCTGGAGCGGCCCCTTCCAGCACTTCGAAATCTCCGCGAAGACCGTGTGGGAGACTCCAGAAAAGTTAGCGGAATACCATCAACCGGTGAGTGGTGCTTGGAAGTTCCGCTATCGCTACGATCCCAACATCCTGGCAATCGATTCAGGTGAATTTGAAACGCCGTCGTCTCGTGGAAGTATCGACGGCATACTTGCTTCGAGCAATACCGCACTGAACGTGCGATTCGAAACGGGAGCAATTGACACGTACAAGGATTTCATCAATGCCCTCCGAGGCGTTGCGCCTCGTTCTTCCGAGGCAGCAAAACCAATCACGGGCAGTGCACGATGGGATGGCAAAATCGCCGGAGCCTCCGGCGGTTCTGTATTTCAAGGCCACCTACGCGGGGAGCGTGTGCGCTACGACGGCGTCTTCCTGGACTATCTCGACGGCGATCTTGCTTACTCACCATTGGAATTCGCTTTGGTGCGTGGGCGCGCCCGACGCGGCGAGATGGAAACGAATATTGAAACCAATCTTTCACTGACCAACTGGAGTTTTCTGCCGGAGAACCACTGGACAGCGGAAGTCAATTTCGAAAAAGTTCCGGTCGAAAGCATCGAGCAGCTGCTGGGGTGGTCGTATCCGGTGAATGGATCGTTGACGGGCCAGTTTCACGGGCGAGGCACTCGGAAAGAACCCAGCATCACAGGCCTGTTCGATCTCGCCGATGGCAACGTGTATGGAATTTCCTTCAATCGTCTCCGCGGGCATTTGGATGTCTCGCCGCATGAGGCACGCATCGCGGACGCGGAGCTGAGGTTCTTCCCCCCCGGAAAAGAAAATGGGCGGGGCGCGGGAATTATCACCGGTTCGGCTGGTTACCGCTACGAGGATCAGACGATTTCTGCTGACCTCGTGGGCGCGGCGTTGCCGCTGGAAAATTTTGAAAAATTACAGTCGACGCGCTTGCCTGTGGGCGGGCAGGTGAGTTTCCGGCTGAAGGCCAATGGCTCGGTGAGAACGCCGCTCGGCGAGGGGACATTTCGAGTCGTGGACCTCCGGATTGGCCAGGTGATTGTCGGCAGTTTCGACGGCAAACTGACGTCAGACGGCCTCACGGCACACCTGGAATTGAGCTCCGCCATGACCACGGGTGAGGTCTCGGGGGGCTATACGCTCGGACTTGCCGATCCTTACCCGCTAAGTGGAAAAGTTTCGATCAAGAACATTGACCTGGACCCCTTCCTGCTCACCGCTTTGCATCTGAAGGAATTCAGCGGCCATGCAAATGCAGACGGTGACATTTCGCTAAACGGTTCGCTGAAGCAGCCACAGAGCATCATTGTGGATGCGAATCTCTCGCGCCTGGCAATGAATTACGCCAACGTGCGGCTGGAAAACACCGGCGCGGTTCATTTCCGATCGACGAAAGACAGCCTGGAGATCGACCCGGTGACGCTGCGGGGAGTGGACACCAATCTGCAGATTGCCGGTTCGGTGCAGTTTGCCGGGCGCCGCGCCGTGGGATTGCGCCTAAATGGCGCCATGGACCTGCGGCTCATCAGCGGTTTTTTGCCGAATCTCGACGCACGAGGTCCCGCGCAAATCAACGCTTCGTTCGAAGGGACGCTGGAACGGCCGCGCATCACCGGCCGCGTGCACATCGAAAACGCTTCTGCCCGCGCCGCGGATTTCCCCACGGGGCTCAGCGCGATCAAGGGCGACGTGGTATTCGATGCGACGCGACTGTACTTCGAAAATATGAGCGCGGAATCCGGGGGAGGCACGCTGCATCTTTCTGGGAACGTGAATTACGCGGAGAGTCCGCTTCGCTACGACGTCAGCGTTCGTTCCGAGCGCGTGCGGATTCGCTACCCGGAGGGCATGAGTTGGCTCGTCGGAGGTTCGCTGCGGCTGACCGGGACGACGGCAGCCGGGGTACTCTCCGGGAAGGTGACGATCGAGCGCGTCACGCTCACACAGGGCCTGCAAGTCGCCGGCATGCTGGTTTCGGCGAAGGAAGGCATTGGCAGCCCCACCACCAGTTCATCGTACCTGCGCAACTTGCAATTCGACGTCGAAGCCGTCTCGGCACCCGATGCGCGCATGGAATGGCCGGGCGCGGAACTGCAAGCGGATGCGAATCTTCGCGTGCGAGGAACCTGGGAGCACCCCATTCTCCTGGGACATATCCATCTCCTGTCCGGTGACTTGTATTTCGCGGGCAACCGTTACCGTGTTACGCGCGGAGATTTGAACTTCGCCAATCCCTTCCGTCTTGATCCGGTTTTGAATGTGGAAGCAACAACGACGATTCAGCAATATGAGATCACCCTGAATTTCAATGGTCCGGCCAGCAAGCTCACGCTGGCGTACCGCTCCGATCCTCCCCTTCCGGCCAACGACATCATCACATTGCTGGCTCTGGGGCAGACCAGCTCTGAGGGGGCCGCGCGGAGTGGCGGTACGTCACAGAGCGGCACAGCGGGTGCTTCTGCGATTCTCTCGGAAGCGATTTCCAGCCAACTAGGTGGGCGCCTGGAGCGCCTGTTTGGGATAACGCGCTTCCGTGTGGATCCCGGACTTTCGGGGGTAGGCTCAACTGGCTCGCAACAAAACGCGGGGTCGCGCGTGACCGTCGAGCAACAGATTACGCGAAATCTCACAATCACTTATGTTTCGAACGTGAGCTCCACCCAGCAACAGGTCATTCAAGTGGAATATAACGTGGACCGAAACGTCTCCATTGTCGGGTTGCGCGATCAGAACGGAACGTTTGGAATCGACATAAAGATCAAAAAGCGATTTCCTTGAGCGGAAATCTATCCGGGGAGAAATTGCCTCAGGCTGGAAAAGGCGTGGACTCTCTGCTCAGGGCTGAGAAGTGCCCTGCGCCTGCGCTTGCTGCTTTGGCTGGACCTGCGGCCCGGCATGCGGCTTGGTGAGCCGGGCTTGCGCACCGACCCCGGGGAACTGTTTACGCAAATCCTGCATTACGTCGCGCGCCACGCGCAGACTGATCGCGCGACCCGCGGAACTGGACTCCGCGGAAACTTTCGGCATTTCCGCCGCGTATTTCTGGCCTAGCGGTGAGCCGTAGAACTGCAGCAAACCTTTGATTTCATCTTCGGTGAAATGCTTGTCGTAGATGGCTACGAGTCCATCGGTCATATCATCGGGATTGAACTTCTTCTGATAGCTATCCATGAAGGCGTTGATGAAGGCCTGGCCGCGGTCATTATAGGGCACGGTGGCCAGGAGACTATCACGATACTGTTCGGTGCTTTTGGCTGTGGCCTCTTGCCAGGCATCCCGCACGCCCAGCAATTCCATCAGGGAGCGAATGTCGGCATCCTTTGCCGGATCCATGGGCTTCGCCGGCGTCTGTGCTCCATTGTCCTGTACCGCCGTCCCGCTTTGCGGCGCCGCTTGCACGGGGTTCTGCGATGCCCCCTGAATCACCAAGAAAAAGGTGCCAACGTAAATAATGACCAGTGCAAGGACCGCTTTCATGACTGCCTCCGTGGCGGCTTCGCGCGTGTTCGCGCCACACATACGATCTTAGGAAGAGCCGAGCAACAGCGCGACTGTTTCGGGGGACAGTCGTGCCGCGTTGTTCACCGGCCTAACGTGCAGGTCCGGGAACAGGAAATGGATTTCTGGTACGATGCCTGGCCATGAGCAGGACGGAAATGCCGGAAGGCGCATCCACGGGAACGCCTGATCCCGCAGCGATTGTCGAACGCGAGGGAGGCCTCCATCAAGACCTCTCGTCTCGCCAGGTCGCCATGATCGGGCTGGGCAGCACCATCGGAACGGGTTTGTTTCTCGGCAGTGCCATTTCCGTAAAACTGGCGGGCCCGGCCGTGATTCTCAGCTTTCTGGGAGGATCACTGATTGCGCTCACGGTGATGTGGGCGTTGGCGGAAATGACTGCGGAGCATCCGGCTGCAGGCTCCTTCGGTCTGCATGCGGAGATCTACCTTCATCCCTGGGCGGGCTTTGCCGTCCGCTACACGTATTGGCTGTGCCTGGTGGTAGTCGTCGGCAGTGAAGTAGTGGCTGCGGCTATCTACTGCAAACTCTGGTTTCCTGGCATTCCGTCGTGGATATGGGTGGCGGCCTTTTCCGCTGCCATCGTTTACGTCAACACCATAAGCGTAAAAAGCTTCGGGCGGTTCGAATACTGGTTCGCGATGATTAAGGTGGCGACCATCGCGTTTTTCCTGGTCCTAGGAACAGCGCTTCTGCTTGGCATCGGATTCCCTCGTATTGGGGCCGTCAACTACACCGGACCGGGCGGTTTTTTTCCTAACGGCACGACAGGTGTGCTCCTCGGAATCACTATGGCTGTGTTTAGTTTTCTTGGGATCGAGATTGTAGCTGCGACCGCTGGGGAAGCGGCAGAGCCTCGAATCGCCGTCCCGAAGGCACTTGGTCGTACACTTTTCTTTCTCGTGCTCTTCTATCTCGGGGGACTGACGCTGGTGGTCGGGCTCGTGCCCTGGAACCAGATTGGCCTGGGGGAAAGCCCATTCGTTCGCGTTTTCCAAACCGTGGGCATTCCCGCCGCGGGGCATGTGATGAATTTCGTGGTGCTGACCGCGGCGCTTTCTAGCGCTATGTGCAATCTCTACTTCACAGCAAGATTGCTCTTCTCTGTTGCGCGGGGCGGCTATGCGCCGGGGGCACTCGGCCGCTTGAGCAAACAGGGTATGCCCGTCCTGGCGGTGCTGGCATCAAGCGCCGGAATGGCCGTGGCCGTATTTCTCTCTCATTATTTCGAAGCGACAGCTTTCGTCTTCATGATCGGCGTGGCATTCTTCGGCGGGCCTTTCATCTGGATCATGATTCTCATCACCCATCTGGCGTTCCGGCGAGCCAATGCGCGCTCGGGAAAACCGGTATTGCGCTTCGCGCCCCCTGGTCCCTGGAGTTCGCTGTTTGGCCTTGCCGCCCTTCTCGGGGTTCTCATCACTACCTGGTGGGTCCCCGGCTTTCGTGTAACGCTTCAGGCCGGCCCTCCCTGGCTGGCCTTCATAACGCTGTGCTACCTTGTGTGGAGAAAGACCCGCTCCCGAGCATCTGGGAGTGGAGGGTCGCTCGATGGATGAACTTCTGAAGTGGCGCGGGGAATTTCCGATCCTGGACCGCACTACTTACATGATCAGCAATTCGCTGGGCGCGATGCCTCGTGGCGTGTACCAGGGGTTGCGGTCGTACGCGGATTCCTGGGCGGAACGCGGAGTTCGCGCATGGGAGGAGGGCTGGTGGGAAATGGCCGTAGGAGTGGGCGACCAGATCGCGCCGCTCATCGGAGCGGGCCCGGGCGAGCTTTCACTCCACCAGAATGTGACGCTCGCCCAGGCGGTGATTTCGTCTTGCTTTGACTTTCGCGGCCCGCGCAACAAAGTTGTAATGGTCGAGCTGGAGTTTCCTTCGATTCAGTACTTCTACCACGAGCAACGCCGGCTCGGCGCCCGTGTCGAAGTCGTTGCGACTCCGGACCACATTCGCATTGATCTCGACAAGCTGCTCGCGGCTATCGATGAAACCACCCTCCTTGTGCCGATTTCGCAAGTTCTTTTCCGCAGTTCCTGCATCGTTGACGCGCGTGCCATTATTGAGCGGGCTCACCGCGTCGGCGCGTACGTGATTCTCGATATTTTTCAGGCTGCGGGAGCAATCCCCATCGACGTGCGCGGCCTGGGCGTTGATTTTGCCGTAGGCGGAGTCCTCAAATGGCTCTGTGGAGGACCTGGTGTCGCCTACCTTTACGTCCGCGAAGACTTACGCGGCAAGCTGCGCCCTGCGCTCACGGGATGGATCGCGCACCGCCGCCCATTTGCTTTCGAAACCGGGGCCATCGATCTTCGCGACGACTCCTTCCGCTATCTGAACGGTACTCCACACATTCCCGCGCTCTATGCGTGCCGGCCCGGACTGGACATCGTCAACCAAGCCGGCATCGGGGCCATCCGCGAGAAATCCATGCGCATGACCGCGCGCCTCATCGAAAGCGCTCGTTCTCGCGGCTGGCACGTGAACACACCGGAAAACCCAGCGGAGCGTGCGGGGACGGTTTCGGTCGAATGCCCGCATGCCTACGAGATTTGCCGGGAACTGCTCGCCAGGGACGTCATCGTCGACTACCGTCCCAAAGCCGGTGTGCGAATCTCGCCACACTTCTACAATCGCGAGGATGAATGCGACTTTATACTCACACAAATGGACGAAATCCTGAAAACAGGCGCGTGGGAAAAACATGTGGCGGCGGTTACCCATGCTTGAGAACAAAGACTACGCACCACAGTGTGCGGAAATGATCGAAAAGCAGTTGCGCCGTCGCGGCATCAGTGATGAGGCCGTTCTTGCGGCGATGACCGCAGTGCCGCGGCACGAATTTGTGCCTGGAGCGCTTCGTTCGCGCGCGTATGAGGACGTGCCATTGCCCATCGGCGGTGGTCAAACCATTTCACAACCCTACATTGTAGCCGCCATGACCGCAGCGTTGAATTTGCGGCCAGGCGACCGGGTTCTGGAAATTGGCACGGGCTGTGGCTATCAGGCTGCCGTGCTGTCAGGTTTGGCCAAGGAAGTTTTCAGCATCGAGCGGCGGCCAGAGCTTGCTTCCGCTGCTTCCGCCACGCTTGCTCGGCTCGGCTACCGCAACGCGCATGTTCACTGCGGCGACGGCACGCTCGGCCTGCCGGACCTCGCTCCTTTCAACGCCATCCTCGTTGCCGCTGCCGCCCCTGCGGTTCCGAGGCCGCTCCTTGCTCAGCTTGCCGATGGCGGCCGCATGATTGTTCCTGTGGGGGACGCGGAACATCAGGAATTGCAGCTCCTCGAAAAGCGCGGTGATGCATTCTCCACAAAGATGCTGGAAGGATGCCGATTTGTGCCCCTGGTCGGCTACCACGGCTGGCAGGAACCATCGTAACGATGAGCTCCGCGGTCCCCGATCTCTCCATTATCATTCCTTCGTACAATGAGGAATCGCGCCTTCCGGCTACGCTGGAGCGGATTGCGGAATACCTTTCGAGCTATGGGCGCGAAGCGGAAGTCCTGGTCGTGGACGACGGCTCGAAGGATGGCACCGCCGCGGTGGCGGAATATTTTCGCATCAAGATTCCCACGCTGCGGGTGGTTTCGAATGGGGTCAATCGAGGCAAAGGCTACAGCGTACGCCACGGTATGCAGGAAGCGCACGGCCGCATCGCACTTTTCACGGACGCGGATCTCTCCGCGCCGATTGAGGAAGCCGGCAAACTCATCGACGCTCTGGACACCTATGACGTGGCGATTGGGTCCCGGGCGATGGACCGCAGCCTCATCAGCGTGCATGAGTCTCCTTTCCGCGAATTCGCTGGAATCATTTTCAATAAGATTGTGCGAAGCATCTTGTGGCTGCCGTTTGTCGATACCCAGTGCGGTTTCAAAGCGTTCCGGCGCGAACGCTGCGGCATCCTCTTCGAGCAGCAGACGATTGAGGGTTTCGGGTTCGACCCGGAGTTGCTGTTCCTGGCGCGGCGTCATGGATTGCGCGTGGTTGAAATTCCCGTGCGCTGGGGGCATTCACCGGCCACGAAAGTGAGCATGCTGCACGACAGCATTCAGATGTTCATTGACGTTTTCACGATCCGGTGGAATTCACTGCGGGGACGATACCCGTGGAAAGCCTGATGCGCGCGAGTGTTACTTTACGACACAAAGTACTTGACAAACCCGCTTCCATGCGCTAGCTTTTGTCCTATGGCGACCACTGGTCCGCTTCGCTCTCCGCAACGCGAGCCCATCCCCATCGACGCTCGCGCCGCCGATCATCTCCGCTACATCCGCGAAACGATGGAGAGCGCCGCCGAATTTACCGCCGTTCCCGGCTGGGGCGGCGTGGCGATGGGAGTCACGGCGCTGGTGGCAGCGTTTGCGGCCTCGCAGCAGAGCACCCCTCGCGCCTGGCTGGCCGTCTGGCTGATCGAAGCCTTCGTCGCCGTGGCCATTGCGGCGCCTGCTGCGGCCACCAAAGCACACCGCGCCAACTCCGCGCTTTTCTCCGGGCCTGGCCGCAAATTCGTTCTTAGTTTTGCGCCTCCTATTGTCGTTGGCGGCCTTTTGACATTCGCTCTCTATCACGCCGGCATCCTTGCCGCCCTTCCGGGTGTTTGGCTCTTGTTGTATGGGACCGCCATTGTTACCGGTGGGGCCTTCTCCGTACGTGTTGTGCCGGTGATGGGTTTGTGCTTGATGTTGCTCGGCGGTGCTGCACTTTTCGCGCCAGCAATTTGGGGAGATGCATTCATGGGTGCGGGCTTTGGAGTCGTGCAGATCGGCTTCGGCTGGTGGATCGCCCGGCATTATGGAGGCTAGCAGGGAATCCGATGGCTAAGTCGTCTACAGCGCATCAAGAACGTGTGCCGCGGTCGCGCGCTTCCCTGGAAGCCATCCGCAATCCGGCGCGGGAAACCGTGCCGGCGGACCTGGACCGGCTGATTCATGAACGCATCCGCCTGGGTATCGTCAGCGCGCTGGCGGTTAACCGCTCGCTGACTTTCAACGAGCTCAAAGCGCTGCTGAAAACCACCGACGGCAACCTGAGCGTTCACGCTCGCAAGCTGGAAGAGGCCGAGTACATCGTGTGCACGAAATCTTTCGACGGGCGCTTGCCGAAGACGGAATATCGCCTGACGGCAGCGGGGCGTCGGGCACTGGAGCGTTACTTGAATCATATGGAAGCGCTGATTCGCGCGACGCGCGAAGGCTAAGCGTCAAAATTTTTTTGTCTTCTCACTTTGTATTACAGAGTAGTTTACAAGGCTTCCTCCGCGGCGGAGAAAGAACATGCTCATGCAGCATCTAACGGTACGGCCGATTCCCACGGCGCAGCCGGCCATTACCCCGGCTCCACGCCTCCACGTAGCGATCATCTCGGACGGCAATGGACGCTGGGCGACTTCGCGAGGCTTGCCGCGTTCCGCCGGTCATCGTGCCGGAGCCGAATCTGCACGCCGCGTCATCGCGGCTGCGCCGCGCATTGGCATTCACACACTGACGCTTTTCGCGCTTTCCTCCGCGAATTGGAAGCGTCCCGCTGCCGAGATCCAGGCGATCTTGCGGCTGCTTCACGAATACCTTCTTACGGAAACGACGCACTGCATCGACGAAGGGGTGCGCCTCAGCATGATCGGGCGCCGGGATCGCTTGCCCGCCACGCTCCGCCAGACCATCGCGGATTCGGAAGCCGCCACGGCAAAGGGCACGCGTCTGCACCTTCGGCTCGCGGTGGATTATTCCGCCCGCGAAGCCATTTATCACGCGGCCTGCCGCTTTTACAAAGTCACGGAGCTTTCGCCCGAATCATTCAGTAGCGTCCTCGCCGAGGTACACCGCGGCGGCTCAACGGAAGTTGACTTGCTGATTCGTACGGGTGGGGAACAGCGTCTATCCGATTTTCTCTTGTGGGAATGCGCGTTCGCGGAATTCGTATTTCTGCAAAAACGCTGGCCGGACTTTACGGCCGCCGATCTGGATGCGGCCGTGAAGGAATTCAGCAGACGGGAGCGCACTCGCGGTGCACTGCCGGATGCCATCGCCGGGTAATTTGAATCAAGTCAGGGAGGAGAGCAAATCATGTCGGAATTCATGCCGCACTATGCCCCGGTCGTGGTGCTCCTATTCCTTGGCACCGTTTTGTTGATGGGGGTCAGTTTTCTCGTACTGTTCTATGGCGCTGCCCGCCGCTCTTCGTTCTTCGCAAGGCTCGGTGGGGGCGCGGCGCTGACGATGGCCGCTGGATATTTCATCGTTCTGAGCGGCGTTTCGTTCGCGAGCAGCGGAGAGGTCTTACCTCCCGGCGGCTGGAAATATTTCTGCGAAATCGATTGCCACCTTGCTTATTCCCTCCTTGGCGCACGAACAGCCGCGACCCTGGGCCCAGAGATGCAACCGGTCTCGGCACACGGTGAATTTGTCATTGCTCGAGTAAAGACCTGGTTTGACGAGCGCACCATCTCCGCCCATCGCGGGAATGGGCCGCTCACGCCCAACGGCCGCAAGGTCATACTTGTCGATGGCGATGGGCGAAGCTTCGGACCATCGCCGGAGGGTCAGGCAGCCTTTGCCCGCCTTTTTGGCTTCTCCACGCCACTCACTACGCCGCTCCGACCTGGCGAGTCCTACACCACGGATTTCGTCTTCGATGTCCCCAGGGATGCTCGCGGGCTCCGGCTCTCCATCACGGAGGACCACCCAGAAACCCGGCTGGTCATCGGGCACGAAAACAGCCTCTTTCACAAGAAGATTTACTTTGGGGTTGATTCCGCAGCATCACTGACGAAGTCTGCTCGATAAACTACTCAGAATAAGCAGGTTGTCGGTGCGCCTCACACCTCTTCCTACCCCTGACATTTCACCCTGCGTCGTCGTCTATACCCTAGGAGCCAGGGAATGGGAACTATGGGACTTGCGCTGCCTTGGAAGGCTAGAATCTCTTCCACGCTGCGCGAGCGGGGGACGCGAGTGGAACCTTCCGAGCCCTTTGCCGGTGGCCACAGCCCGGCCGTCGTGGGTGCGCTGAGTGAGGATGCCGCGCTGGCCGCTGCCTGCCGGTCCGGCGATCTGCGCGCCTACGAGCGTCTGTATGCCATGCATGGTGCGCGCATGAAGAACCTGGCGCGGAATGTTCTTGGCAATCCCATCGACGCCGAAGACGCCGTGCAGGAGACGTTTCTGAAAGTGCAGCGCAGCATCGCCAGCTTTCGCGGCCAATCGAGTTTCGTCACCTGGACTTACCGGATCCTCATCAACACCTGCTACGACGCGCGGCGCAGCCGGCTGCGCAAAAAAGAAGTCGCGAACGACGATTCCGAGGAAGTGCCGCGCCATGAAACCCGCGCGCCTGGAGCGCATCCTGCTCTTCGCCTGGCGCTGGAGCGCGCGCTCGCCAAGCTCACGCAACATCAGCGCGATGTTTTTCTGTTGTACGAGGTCGAGGGTTTCCGCCATGCGGAGATCGCCGGGATGCTGGTGATGACCGAAACGGCCTCGAAGAACACTCTTTTTCAGGCGAAGAAGAATCTTCGCCTGATGCTTGAACCTCCGCGCAGCAGCGCTGCGGAGGCACGGTGAAAAACATGAACGTCACCTGCAACGATCGCGATCGGATTTTCGAAGATGGCACGCTCGCCGAATGGGCGGCGCTGGAAGCACACGCAGCCACCTGCCCGCCCTGCGCGGAAGAGCTTGGTGCCTGGAAATCGCTGAGCTTTGCCGCACAAGAGCTACGCGACTACACCGCAAGCCCTGCACTCTGGCCGCGCATTGAACGTGCCCTTGCCGAGGAGGCACAGCGGAAGACCCTGCGAGCCGAGCGCCGGGGCTGGTTTTCCTTCTTCCAACATATTGCGCTTGGATGGCGGACTGCGGCGGCTAGCGCTTTCGTTCTGGTTCTGACGATCTCTGCGGGCTGGTTCTACTTGCAGTCGCCTAGGGATGGGCAACCAGGAGACCAATCACTTCTTAAGAACCAGGCTCTCAAGGAAGTCGAGAGTGCGGAAACCACCTACGTGAAGGCGATCGACAAGCTCGCCGCGGAGGCCAAACCGCAACTGGACAATTCTGTAACGCCGCTGCTTGTCAACTATCACGAGAAATTGCTGGTACTGGATAGCGCCATCGCTGATCTGCGCGCGCAGGCGGGAATGAATCCATCGAATGCCCAACTGCGCCACCAGTTGCTTGCCATGTATCAAGAGAAGCAGCACACACTCGAGGAAGTTTTGGAGACTAAACAATAATGATTCGCAATCTAAGCGTTTTCCGGAGAGAGCCGTTGCGTCTCGCAGCAGTCGCGGGACTGCTCTCAGCGATGCTGCTCTTCACGGCGAAGCCCATAAACGCCGCAAGTCCCGCGCAGGAACAAGTGTCGAAGGATTTTCAGCAAACGGTGACGCTCAGCGCCGGCCAGTCCGTGCGCGTCGATCACAAGTTCGGCAGCGTCAGGCTCCACGGTGAGTCCGGCCGCGACGTCAAGATTTCTGCCACTATCCGCGCGCAGGCCAGCTCGCGCGCGGAAGCAGAATCTTTCGCGCAAAAAATCAAGATCGAAGTGCAGCAGACGGGGGAAGGAGTACGCATTAAGACTATCTATCCCGAGGAAGAGAGGAAATGGTTTCACTCCAGTAAGAACTCTTCGTGGTCCGTCAGTTATGACATTGGGATGCCATCCGACGCCCCGATTATCGTGCGAAACAGTTTCGGGAGTGTTGAGGTAGCAGGAATTCACGGGGCCGCAGATGTTGAGAACGGCTACGGTACGCTCACCGCCCGTGACGCCGGTGCTGGCCGGTGGAACAATGCCTTTGGGAGCATCGAGCTCACGGGGGCCGGCGGAAATGTCTCCGTGAGCGACAACAACGGCTCCGTGCAGGTGTCTGACGTAAAGGGCACTCTCGAAGTACGCAATCGTTTTGGCAGCGTCACCACACGAAGTATTCAGGGTGCGGTGACCATCACTGGCGGCAATGGCGCGGTTGCTTTGACGGAGGCCGCCTCCGCAAACATCACAACTTCGTTTGGAAGTGTCGAGGCACGGAATATCCGTGGCGATCTCTCGATCCGCGACAACAACGGGAACGTCGAAATTTCGAGCATCGGCGGCGCTGCCGACATTACCAACAGCTTCGGCAACGTGGCCTTTAGCGATGTACATGGCCGCGTGAATTGCACCACAAACAATGGCCGGGTCAAGGGAAGCGCGGTGACGGGCGGCTCCGTGACCATTCGCGATTCCTTCGGCAACATTGAGCTGGACACCATCAGCGGTACTCTAGACGCCGAAACCTCCAATGGAAGAATCACGGTGCGCGACGCACGCGGAAGCGTCACGCTAAAGTCCTCCTTTGGCGCCATCGAAGCGTCGAACGTCCCGAAGGGGATTCGCGCCATCACCGGGAACGGGAGCATCACGCTCACCGACATCGGCGCAGATACTTTTGCTAAGACCAGTTTCGGAAGTGTCTCGACGGAACGGATCAACGGCAATCTGACGGTGGAGAACAGCAACGGCTCGGTCACAGCAAAGAACGTGAAGGGCGACGCCGGGGTGAACACATCTTTTGCGGGTGTCACACTGGAATCCATCGGCGGGCGGATCACGGTCGACAATCAGAACGGAGCAATCTCGGTGACGGCTATGCGTCCGGCCAGCGGTTGCCGCGACATTTCGCTCAAGACATCGTTCTCATCCATCCGCGTGCGCGTTCCCGAGGGCTTGGGCTACAACCTCACGGCAAGGACTTCTTTCGGCCGGATTTCCTCCGAATTGCCGGTCACTTCAACGGGCGGTATCGGGGGCGATACACTGAACGGCACCATCGGCTCGGGCGGCTGCCAGCTCCAACTCACTGACTCCAACGGAAGCATCGAAATCGCTAAGGCTCCCTGATCGTGCGTCCCATTATTTTGCGGCCCGCCGCGCACGATCCATCGCGAATGCTTTCTTCAGGACGCGTGTCGCCGTCTCCGTGAGATGAAATCGGGTGAGCTCCTCTTCGCGCGCAAATGCGACATCGGTTGCATCACTCCCTGCGCGGAGCTCGCCGCCGACTCGTTCGCAAAGATAATCCGCAATGACGAAGTGAAATCGCGGTCTTCGTTTGACGTCAGCGGCGGTTGACCCATCCTCCAGGTAAATCCGGTCGAACACCTCAATTAGCTCAAGGACGCGAACCGCGATCCCGGTTTCTTCCAGCAATTCGCGAGCAACCCCCTGTTGCAAACTTTCACCGATCTCCAGCGTGCCGCCCGGAATTGACCATTCACCGCGCAACGGTTCGCTGCCGCGGCGGATCAGCAGCGTGCGGCCCCGATCGATTAGCACGCCCCCGATACCAACCACCGGCCGTTCGGGGTACTCTCTGGAAGAGGTCATTCGAACGGTCCTTCTACCCAGGATGCGATGGCCTTCAAAGTTCTGCCGCCACGCACGGGGAGTTGACTTCGTACGCCGCGGTATATAATACGCTGCACAGTGGTGGGGACGGTCCTCGTACCCCCACTTTGCAAACGACTATACGGAGGGTGGAGCCGTGATCCGTTGCCCTGAATGTTCCGCCGAAATCGATGTCGACGAAGACGAAGTCGAAGAAGGCGAGATCCTGAGTTGTCCCGAGTGCGAATCCGAACTCGAAGTCTCGCAGACGCATCCCGTCCACCTGAACCTCATCGCCGATGATTCGGACGAAGAGGACGACGAGGAAGATGAAGTCAAGACCGGAGAAAATGGCGACCTCATCGACGACGATGATGACGAGGAAGACGATGAAGAAGACGGGGAGTAAGAGGCCCGCCGCACCCCGCCTGGCATCCTCCAGTGCTTGTGCCGCCATCTAAGTTTCGAAGGAGCAACCTAATGCACCGCGCGCAGTGGATGACGATTCTCTGCACGGCGGTGCTTGTCGCTTCGTTCAGTGCGGCATTTGGACGGGCCCAGGACCCTGTGCCACCGCCGCCTGGGACCGCCACTAGTCCGCAAGCTCCTGCGGTCACCCCGAGTAAAGCGGCCAAGAAAAAATACCGCCACGCAAATGATTTCTTGATTCACGGAACCGTCTTTACGGACAAAGCCCTTTCGTTCCCGGGCGTGCAACTGCGCATCCGCCGGGCAGGAGAGAAGAGATTCCGCTGGGAGAGCTACACGAATTCCCGCGGTGAATTTGCAGTCCGTGTGCCTCAGGGCTCAGACTATGAGATGGTGGTCCGCGTAAAGGGCTTCGCAGAGCAGACGCGCACCATCGATACGAAAACCGGCGGGAACGAGGAAAGCATGGTGTTCCGAATGCAGCCGACTGCGGGAGGCAAGGGATGAACATGCGGAGACGCTTCTGCGGTCTGGCGGTGGTTCTCTCGCTCTTTGCAGCCGTTGGTGTAGCTCAGGACAAGAAGCACGAAGCTCAGCTCCGCACGGTCCGCGGCGTGGTGGCGGACAAGTCCGATAGCCCTCTTTCCGGCAGCGTGGTTTTTCTCAAAAACGTGCGCACCAATTCCGTCCGCAGCAGCTACACCGATGACACCGGCAACTACCGTTTCAGCGGCCTGGATCCCAATGCCGACTACGAATTGCATGCGGAAAAAGAAGGCGCCAAATCCCCAACCCGTACCGTCTCCAGCTTCGACAGTCGCAAGGACATCGTTCTGAATCTCAAAATCGACAAGAAAAAGAGCTGACCTTAGTTTGCTGCCCTCGGGCGAGCAATGTTTGCGAGCTGCCCAGCAGTGCTCGCCGTTGCCGAAACCGTCAGTGGCTGGGAGCGATGTCCTTGCTTGTAGGTCGCATGAGGGCAAAACCCTTTCTTCATCCGGCGAATCTAGTCGGGACCTAGCATTATGGAAACGGGGTCATCCCTTTTGCTACTGCAATGCAAGTCTCCCGGGAGATAATTGGAGTTATCTATGGTCAGCCAAAATCGCATGCAGCGTCTTACGGTGCTTTCACTTCTGATCGGACTAATGATCATCGTTGCGCCTGCATTGGCGCAACAGCAAGAGTCCCAGCAGCCCGCCCCGGCCCCCTCGAATCCGCGAACAACGGACCCGGGGGACGGCAAGGATGATAAAGACAGACAGCGCGGGACGGTTGGGAAGAGCAAACTCGAGAAAGATACAGGAACCGTCAACGATCGCATCTTCGAGGTTCTGCCCAACTATGGGACAGTCGAAAACGCCAAAGAGCTTCCACCGCTCACAACCGGCCAGAAATTCAGATTGGCGACCGCAGGCGTTTTTGATTGGGGGGCTTATCCCTTCAACGTGATCCTTTCGGGAATCGCGCAAGCAAAGAATGATCCAAAAGAGTGGGGACAAGGATGGGACGCCTACGGGAAACGTTATGGCGCATCCTTCGCCGACAACAGCATCGGCACCTATATGACCACTGCGATTTTCCCCAGCTTGCTGCACGAAGATCCGCGCTACTACCAGTTGGGAAACGGGCGCTTTGCTCACCGCGCCTATCATGCTATCAACCGGCTCTTTGTCGTTCGGACCGATTCAGGGCACGAACGCTTCAACTTCTCGGAATCGACTGGCAATGCAGTGGCAGCGGCAATCTCCAATGCCTACCATGTTCCGGAGGATCGCACGGCCTCGCGGAACGCCTCCACTTTTGCCTTTCTGATTCTGTATGACGGTATGAACAACGAATTGAAGGAATTCTGGCCGGATATTCGCCGCAAGGTGTTTCATAAGAATACGCCGTAATTCGGCTCGACTTGCAGTCAGCAACAGCTTTTACGCAGTATTGGCGCGCTAGTAGGCAATCCGGGCCTACCGCCGAAACTATAACGCAACTCCCGGAGGGCTTCGGGGTTCGAATCATCAGTCGAGGGTAGGAAAAGAGTCTTCGTCCGAGAACATCTTTTTTCGGCTTCGGAGATTGACCGCACCTGCAATGAAAATAGCTCGAGAAGCATTGTTCGCCGCTTGCTGCGCGATTTCTATCGCGTTGCTGCCGCTCGCCTATCCGACTTTCGCTCGGCAGCCACAGGATGCAAATTCAAACGTTCCCAAAGCCTCTGCTACTGGCAGGGTCACGGTAGTCTCCGGGGAGGGGACCACCAATAACCTTCTCGGAGTTACCGTGAAGTTGACCGGGCCGTCCGTGGGACCCGCACTCCAATCGACGGTGACCGATGCGGACGGCCGCTACGAGTTCACTCATCTTGCCGCCGGAACCTACACACTGGAAGCGAGTGCCGATGGCTTTAAGCCCTGGTCCGCTACGATAACCCTCCGAGCGGACCAGGCGCTTGTCAAAGACGTCGTTCTGCAGATTAGTTCCGTCAATCAGCAAGTCGAAGTTCAAGGAGAGGTCGCCGAAATTGCCACGCAGAATGTAGCGATAACTGCCACGGTCAACACCGATCAATTGGAGAGTCTGCCTTTGCCTACCCAGAAATTTACAGAGGCTTTGTCTTTGATTCCTGGTGTCATTCGGACTTCCACGGGCAAGCTGACGTTCAAGGGCCAGGCTGAAAGCCAGGGGATGCTGGTGGTCGACTCGGCGGAAAACGTGGATCCCGTCTCGGGAAGCTTCTCGATTCCCATTCCTGTCGACGTCATTGAATCCATGACCGTATACAGTTTGCCTGAGAGTTCTGAGTACGGAGGTTTTTCAGGTGGCCTGACGACGATCGAAACGAAGCCTCCCTCCGGCACATGGGATTACAAGCTGCGGGACTTCATCCCGGCATTCCGGGGAAAGAACGATCACCTCGTTGGTCTCGCTAACTGGACGCCACGATTTGAGTTCGGTGGCCCAATCATCAAGAACAAAATGAATTTCTCCGAAGAAGTCACCTACGAATTGCGGAGACAACCTGTGCGCGGGCTGTCGTTTCCGGAGAATGAGATCAAGACGCGAAGCGTCACGTCCTTCACGAACCTTCAGCTGATACTTTCGCCTCGGCATGTGCTGAACTTCAACGTCAATGTTTTCCCCCTGGAACTCGACTTCGCCAACATCAATGCGCTGATCCCGCAAGCTGCGTCCACGAACTATGGCCGAAGCGGAGTTTCCATCGGCTTTTCCGATTCCTATCAGCTCGTTTCGGGAGCGTTGCTGAACACCATGGTTCGGTACACCCGCTTCGACAGTAACGCCCGCGGGCAGGGGCCCGCCGACATGCAAATCTCACCCGAAGGGTGGGCCGGCAATTACTTCAATAGTTGGAACCGTAAGGCCAACCAATTGGAAGTCTTGCCCGCGTATCAGCTCTCCGCGAAGTCCTGGCACGGAAGCCATGAAGTGAGGTTTGGGACGGAGATCTTATACCGTAACTATGACGGTACCAGCACATCTCATCCCATTGAACTGCTGGCGCAGGATGGCTCGGTTGCGGAACGGATCGACTTTCAAGGTACGGGGTTGCTGAGCGCATCGGATGTGGAGGTCGCGGAATTTATCCAGGATCGCTGGACTCTGCACGGCCACTTGACGCTCAACTTCGGAGCACGTTTGACCAGTCAATCCATCGGTCGCGATGCCGCCTTCGCGCCGCGCATCGGCGCTGCCTATTCGCTGAATGACGGAAAGATAGTCATTCGTGCCGGTGCTGCCGAGGTCTACGGCCATGTCCCGTTGCTGGCGGCCGACTTCACTAGCAACCAAGCGCGGGTACTCAGCTTCTTCGATTCCTCCGGCGCGCTGCTAGGCCAGCCTATCGTACTAGTAAATTCCTATCTTCTTTCGGGCGCGCCCGCGAGTGCGCCCGGCATGCCGCAGGACCCTGGATCAAGCCCCCGCACGTTTGGCTGGAATGTCGTGCTTGAACACCAAGTGCGCAAGAATCTTAACCTCCGGGCTAGCTATCTTGATAGCCATACCGTGGACCTCTTTTTTCTGGATCCGGTGCTCAATGCCACCGGAGGAGGCGGATTGCTGGCTCTGAAGAACACGGCAGTTTCACAGTATCGCCAGGCTGACATCACCGCTCACTATCGCCTGGGCGAGCGCGCCGATATGAGCCTGTCCTACACCTGGAGCCGGGGGCGCGGTGACCTCAACCCGCTCTCGGATACGCTTGTCCCTTTCCAGGTTCCGGTAATTCGGCCAAACGTTAGCGGTATCCTGTCCTCGGACGTTCCCCATCGCGTTGTAGCCTCGGGATTCTTCCGTCTTCCCTGGAAAATGGTTATCAGCCCTGTAGCTGACGTGCATTCGGGATTGCCATATTCAAACGTAGACGTTCTGCAGAACTATGTCGGCATGCCCGATGACCGGCGTTTCCCCTTTTACTTCTCGCTTGACGTAAGGCTTTACCGGGAGTTTGCCATCCACATACCGCGCACGGAGCGTTCCAAGACTCACAAGGTTCGTCTCGGCGTATATTCGACCGACATCACGAATCGCCAAAACCCGCACGACGTATATAACAACGTCACGTCTCCCATCTTTGGCGAGTTCGCGGGCTTCCAGCGGCGTTACACCGGCCTGGTATTAGATCTGATTCAGTAAAGTCCGCGCAGTTGCCGCGGTTGTGTAGTTGCTCCCCGAATCGCTCCAGCCAGTTTGTTCGCTTGGAGCGACTGCGCGGTTTTGTGGCGTGCTGGTCCGCTCGCTTTATTTTCGACGCCACATTCCAATTGGAAAATGTCCACTGAAGGAAACTAGGACCGGCTATTTAGTCGCAAAGTCTTTCACAAGAATACGTGGTTGCTCGGCGTCGCCTGCCAACTGCGAATGCCCTATCGCAGTGCGGGAGCCAAGACCTGAACCGCCCTCGGCACCACTTCGATCTCCACCGGCGTTGTTCCGATGATCTCACCGTCTCCGTGGAACATGCATGGCCGGTCCGCGGTGAGCCGCACACGTTGGGAGCGCCAGCGTTTCAGGCGTGAGGTTCGAAGTTCGCCGCTCCCCATCAGCCGCGGTAGTAGCCACAATACTCCGAATGTGCCGATCTCTTCGACCAGGACAACGTGGAGCGACCCGTCATCAAGAGCTGCTCCGGGGGCCAACCTCAGACCGGCTCCATAGGTTGGGGCTTTCAACACGGCTGCCAGCAATGCCTTCGCTTCCCACGAGATGAGAGTGCTCCCCGGAAAGTCGATACGGACTTTGAGGGGCACGTACTCCACCAGCGCGCGTAGCGCCGACGCAAGATAACGCGATCGACCGGGAAACCGGCGGTAAGCGCCGTTCGCATAGCGTACTGCCTCCGCGTCAAGTCCAAGGCCACCTCCCCCTGCATACAAGCGCGTTCGCCCTTCGGCCGTTCGCACTTTCACCAGGTCCACAAAGCGCGGATTGCCACCCAGGATGGCTTCAGTCGCTTTGACCGGATCGTTTGGCAACCCAAGCGCGGCGGCGAAATCATTTCCTCCTCCGAAGGGGAGAATACCCAAGAGCGCCTCGGCCCCGAATGCCGCATTCGCTAGCGCCTGAAACGTTCCGTCCCCACCCATCGCAAAAAGCACGCGCTGTCCTTGCGAAATGGCGTTTTGCGCGGACGACTCGAGTTCCGCGGCACTGTTCGTCATAGCAAATTGCGCATGAACGTGGAACGATTCGAATAGTTTCTGGATCCGTCCCAGATAAGAGCGTGCCCGGCCTCCGCCGGCTGCGGAATTGACAAATACGATGACAGGAGATTCACGCAGATCGTTGGGCGCTTCCGCCTGATCATTCATGCTTCTGCTCCTCAGCTTCAACCGATAGATTCGTGTGAACTCCTTCCCACGGCGCCCTATCCGGATCTTTTCGAATATTTTATCCGCCGGGATACCAGGCGAGCATACTATCTCTGAACCCATCTGGACTGCTGCTGGATGCAAGGCGAGCCGAGCAACTTGCGGAACTGTGCTGGTTGACGCGGAAACACAGCGGGGCTATTTTGGCGCGATACGAACGGGGGTACTCATGAGTAGTTTCCTCGGAGGGTTGATCACGGGCAGCCTCATCGGGGTGGTAGTCACTCTTCTCGTGCTGATGATCGTGGCGGGTGTAAAGGTCCGGGGAACACCGCGGACGGTCAGCTTCCGAACCGAAAAGTTTTTCTGGCGGCCCTTGTGCTTCTCGCCGTCTGCGGGATTTGTTACACACTCGATTTGGAGAAAAGCGCCCTGCTTGCACTCTTGCTCTCGGTTTTGTTGATCGCGAAACTCGGGGGATCCAAGCGGGGTATCGCAGCTGCGGGCATTGCCGCGGTGATGCTTGCATGGTTCTTGCCCCCGAATGGCTCACTCACTGTCACCGGCCTGGATAATCGCTTGGCCCTGGCGCTCTTCGTCCTAGGGACGGTCGTGGGCAGCATAGTCGTGGAAGGAAATCAGTGGCTCAAGCGCTGGATAACGACGTCGGATCCGGATCGATAGGGGCCGCAAAGATTGGTGCCGGCGGGGGGAATCGAACCCACGGCCTAGGGATTATGAGACCCTCGCTCTTCCACTGAGCTACGCCGGCATGACACAGATCTTTATGCTACGGATTCGGCTGCGAACGTGTCAAGGCGGTGTACTTGGCGGACAGACTCTGCCTATATTTGAGGCTCTGACTGACAACCCAATCAATCTCAAACACACTGGCTGGACTGAATGCGGAGAAGTGCGGTTATTGAGATCCCACAGAAATTCCTGGCAGAAGTCTTACGTGACCCTGGAGCCGGAATAGTCCTATAAATAGTAGTACCACGGTACCGTTGACCCACACAGTCCCAAAACCTATCCTGCACGGGATCGAACACTGTCCCACCCATCGAGGTAGGCGAAAGCTTATCGAAAGGATGGGACGGGAAGGTGTGTATCGATTCGAAACAGGCTCATCGCCCGAGCTGCTTGACATTGGTGACTTAAGATATAGACTGTCTCCGGGGTTGGTTCATTCCTCGGAGGCACAATGTCACGTAAACTCACGGTCGTTCTCCTCGCCATGCTCGTACTGGTCGGGGCTATGAGTCTGAAGACGGTGGTCGTCACTCATGGTGATGGCTCCGTAATTATGGCTAACGGCAGCGCACCGCTACCGCCAACGCCTTGGAAGAACGGCAGCGCACCGCTACCGCCAACGCCTTGGAAGAACGGCAGCGCACCGTTACCGCCAACGCCTTGGAAGTAACGGCGTGGTTTCCGCAAAGCTAGGCTGACGAGTACGCGGAAGAACCAGGCCGTTGAAAGGCTGAAACGTGCTTGGTGCTTTCGAATACGTTGTATGGATCCTTGGTGCCCTGCTCGAACTAACGGTGGTGGTGTGCTCAATCGCCAAGGGTTCGTTCCGCCGATACCTGGCCATCAACGTCTACATGTTGGCGGCATCTTTCGTCAACATCGTACGCTTCAAGATCCTCTTCACTTATGGCTTTAGGTCTTCCGAGTATGGCTATTTCTACTATTACTCGGATTTACTCCTGACCATCGGTCTCTATTTCGCTCTTATTGGCCTATATTCCTACGTCTTCGAAGAGATGGGGGCTGAACAGTATGTGCGCTTCGGCGCACTGCTCCTTCTTCTCGGAACGGCGGGATTTTCTTTCGCGATCGTCCAGCAATCTTCCAGCCGCATCATGGGCCATTTCGTATTGGACAGCCGCATCATGGGCCATTTAGTTTTGGAGGCCTCGCAAAACCTCTATTTCGTGGGTCTTGTTCTGACTTATGTTTTGTGGGGCGCCATGCTCAAACTGCGCGAAACAAGGACGCGCCTGATTCAACTGGTTCTCGCCCTCGGCCTCTATTTCAGCGTCTTTGCAGCCAGTTATGCCCTGCGGAACCTCTCTACGAGCCTGAATGGAGTCTGGCCGTATCTCATCCCAATTTCCGGCTGCCTCCTGCCGCTCGCGTGGGCCTATGCTTTCTGGCGTATTCCGGAAGATGCGCGTATCGTGCCCTCCCGGCTCGCCGTGGTGCCGCGATGATGGCCGCGGTCATTTTCGTTTTCTCGACGGCGGCGTTGCTGCAGTTTTTCATCTCTTATTGCCGCTCGCTCATCGCTGCGTCCTCGAAGCAGGTTCTCTCGGCGGAGGTAAAGGACGTTACAGGCATTCAGAGGATCGCTTCTGGCGATGATTTCAAACGCGTCATGCAGCTTCTGCAGCTCTGCCCGGAACGCCCGGAAGACCGCAATAGCGTCCAGGCAATCGGCGCCTATTTCAGCCTCTTGAGTTTTCTGCGCGCGACGCTTGCACGGCTGGTTCCCCCGATGCGGGCTTGGACGGAATCGGAACGCGGACATTGCGCCTATTTCGCCGCGGTCGCCTTGGAGCGCCGCATCTCCTTCAGCCGGGACATGCTCGCGCAGCAAATGGACGCCTGAAACTTTGTTCGTCGGCCTGCTGTCTCTTTCGCTACAATCCCTTTCCTTTGTCTGCTTGACATTTCAAGTGCTTGCTATTCTAAGAATGTTCCCTCCTCACCGGAGTGGAAGCGTCCGCAGCGCAAAACTTACCGGTGACAAAAACATGCTCGCAGTGTGGCGCTGTACTGCTATCAACTGTACGCGCCTGTAACTTTTGTGACTCATCCTTTTCGGTCGATACTTCTTCCTGGGAAGAACCGTCGGATGTTTCCGCGAAGGAGAAGGGCGCGACGAATGCAGATCCGGGCCCGGCTGGAATCGATCGTTCCAAGCGGCGCCCCATCGTCTCGCAGCAGATAGAGCAAGACACCGCCTGGCGGCGTGAAGTCTCTCAGCGTCTCGCGGCTTATCGCACTCGGCGGCGAAGGCTCGTGCCAAGCGCCGCTCAGTCTCAGTTTTCTTTCGCTGACCCTTCCGGCAAGACACCGCCGCAAACTTCTACTGCAGTTGCGGAACCTCCTGGATCCGTCGAGGAAGAGTTTTCCTTTACCGTCGCGATCGGCCGCCCCGCAAGGAAACGTGTTATCGAACAATCAAGTATGTTGATCGACGTCTCTGTGCCACCGGACTCTGAGACCCCCCCACAAACACCGCTCGTTGCCGAACATAGAAAATCCCTGCCTGGACTTCATCCCGTGGCATCGATTGACGATCGGCGCCTCGCCGCGCTTATCGATTTCGGCTGCTTGTTGTTTGCATATGGTGGATTCCTGATGCTCTTCGGCTCACTCGGCGGACAATTTACGCTGAGCAAACTGAACGCGGCTGTGTACGCCACGACTTTCGCCATCGTGTATCTGCAATACTTCGCCCTCTTCACGACCTTCGGCGGCACAACTCCGGGCATGATGATGCGAGGCTTGCAGGTCGTCAGCTTTTCCGGCGAACCGCCTACGCCTAGGCAAATGCTTCTTCGCAGCGCGGGCTACATGCTCTCCGCAGGAACTTTTTTCTTAGGTTTCCTTTGGGCGATGTGGGACGAGGACGAACTCACTTGGCACGATCGCCTCTCACGCACCCATCTGAGTGCAGCTCAAACTTTTGCCGATCTCGAAAATTCAAGCGTCGCGCACAGCCGGTAGTTTTTCTTAACTCCCGTGCACTCGGGGATCCCGCTTCGCACAAACGTAGTTGACGACCATTTCGTCGTTTGGTGCTTCAGCGATCAAGTACTTAGCCCTGCCCGAGCCTCGGCGGTGCGTTACATCGAGCGGCATGCTCCTGCGATGCGGACAATCGCCTGTAGACTACGTTCCACGTCCGTCTCTGTGGTCGCCCACGAAGACACGCTGATCCTCATCGCGGTCTCTCCTCGCCAGACTGTTCCGCCGCACCAGCAAGTTCCGTCCTCCTGGACGCGCCGAATCACTTCTCGCGTCACTTCAGGGCGGCCAAAAGAGACTAGCACCTGGTTGATCACGACGTCGTTCAGCACTTGGAAGCCGGCTTCCCGAAGTCCCAGGGCAAACCGCTGCGCGTGGGCGCACGTTCGCTCGATCAGCGCACACAGCCCTGATCTCCCTAGCGATTTCAGCGCCGCCCACAATTCCACACCGCGCGCGCGCCTCGACGCTTCCGGAGTGTGGTGCATCGGCTCGCGACGCGAACCGGGTTGGAGATACGCCGCCGTTATACCCATCGACGCCCGTAGCGCCGTGCCATCTCTGACGATGACCAAGCCGCTGTCATAGCCGACATTGGGCCACTTATGCGCGTCAGTGGCCCACGAATCAGCCTGATCGAATCCTTGCGTCAAATGTTGGTACTTGTGCGAAATCCGAGCCCACAACCCGAACGCGCCATCCACATGCACCCAGGCACCCTGTTCCCTTGCCACTTGACAAATTTCCCCGGCGGGATCGAACGCTCCCGAATTTACGTTCCCCGCCTGAATGCATAGAATTGTCCGCTCCGATAGGCGCGGCAACTTATCGGTGCGCATCCGCCCCTGGCCATCTACTTCCACGATGGTTACTCGTTTCCTTCCAAATCCCGCCAGACTCAACGCCTTCAGGATCGATGCATGCACCTCCGCGCCGACGACCACCTCGAGCGGCGGTGCGCCAAACATTCCATCGGCCGTGACATCCCACCCCGCGCGTGCGAGCAGCGCATAACGTGCTGTGGCCAAAGCAGCGAAATTCGCCATGGTGGCGCAGGTAACCAGGCCCCCTGCACATTCCTGAGGTAATCCTAGTGCCTCACAAACCCACCGAAGGACTACTTCCTCCAGTTCCGCCGCGATGGGAGACATCACCCGCAGCGCTGCATTCTGGTTCCACGCCGCCGCCAACCAATTGGCCGCCAACGCTGCGGGAACCATCCCGCCGTTCACGAAGCCGAAGTAACGCCCGCCGGTCGTGGCCACTGTGGCTGGGGAGCCAATTTGGTCGAGCCGTGCGATGACCTCACAGGGATCTCTTGGCGAGAGCGGAAAAGGTTCGTTGAGCTCCGCAAGGGCAGCCACCCCTGCTTCGGAAGGACCCACTCTTCGTTCAGCGACGTCTCGGACGTATCTTCGCGCCTTGTCTGCAGCAAGATTCAGAACCTCGCTGCTCTGCGATTGCGCTCCCGCTCCTGTGTCAGTCGCCATTCGAATCTTCCTTTCCACTCCGCCTGCGCCTTTCCTGCACTCAAAGACACCAGTGGGAGATAGGCCTTCCTTTTGCCTATTCGGATACGCTATTCAGCTTTAGATGGAATGAAAAGAGCCGAATTGTCCGCTTACTTCTTGGCGACTGCCTCGTCGGAAGCGATCTTGCCGTCGCGGATAAAGATGATGCGGTGCGCGTGCTGCGCAATATCATGCTCGTGCGTCACGAGAATGATGGTGTTTCCTTGCCCGTGCAAGTTTGCGAAAAGCGCCATGATCTCTTCGCCCGTTTTCGAATCAAGATTTCCGGTGGGCTCGTCCGCCAGAACGATCGATGGGGAATTGACCAGCGCTCGCGCAATCGCCACGCGCTGCCTCTGACCCCCGGATAGTTCATTCGGCTTGTGGTTCATCCGGTCCATCAGGTCCACGCGTTCGAGCGCCTTCTTCGCCTTCTCGATGCGCTCTTCTGACGGCGTACCGTTGTAGATCAGCGGCAATTCGACATTGTGGAGCGCCGTTGCGCGTGGCAGCAGGTTGAACGTCTGAAACACAAAGCCAATCTCTTTGTTCCGGATGTAAGCGAGCTCATCATCATCCAGGTCGCTCACCAGCCTCCCCGCAAGCCAGTACTTTCCGGCGCTCGGTGAATCCAGGCAGCCGATTAGATTCATCAACGTAGACTTTCCCGATCCGGATGGCCCCATGATGGCCACGTATTCGCCTTTGTGGATCTCCACGTCCACGCCACTCAGCGCGTGCACTTTCTCCGCTCCCATTTCATAGACCTTGGTCAGCGCTTCGGTCTTGATCACTACGCCGGAGCTGACCAGGTCTTCCCGGTAGGAATCTGTGGCTGGTGTCTCGACAGGCATTCGAATCTCCTTTGTCCTTGGCGGCGCGTCAGCTCTGCTGATCGTCTTGCTTCTTGGGCGCGCTGTTGTCCACCTTGACCTGGGACTCTGGCTTCAGGGTGCGCAGTGCCTTGTAGCTGCCAACTACGATTTCGTCGCCGGGTTGCAAGCCTTTGGTAATTTCGATATCCGTGACGCCTGCGATGCCGGTCTCAACGGCCCGGAACAAAGCCTTTTTTCCGTTGATCACGAACACGCCCTGGACTTCGTCCTTTTTCGGATCGCCAGGCGCCGGAGGCGGCGGCGCTGCCAGCGTCACATTTGAACTGCCCTGTTTCTTCGCATTCTTGGCCGCTTCTTCCAAATCCTTGCGCGTTCGCACCGCCAGCGCTTGGATAGGAATAGCCACGACATTTTTCCGTTCCGCTGTCTTGATCTTGGCCGTCGTGGATAGACCGGGCCGCAGATTCTCTGGCGGATTCGCCAGCGTTACGACGACCTTGAAATCCTTCGCTTCCTGCGTGCTTGTCGTGGTCTGCGTGGTGGTGAGCCCCGAACTGCGCAGCACGGCCTGCGACCCAATCTCCGTCACTTTGCCCTTGAAGATTTTTCCAGGCACCGCGTCGATCGTCACGTCAGCCTCTTGGCCCAGCTTCACGTTGACGATGTCTGTCTCGTCCACCTTCACTTCCGCCGTCACCACCGACATGTCCGAGAGCGTCATCAGAAAGCTGCCGTTCGAATTCTGAATGCCGGGCACGACGTAGTCGCCCACGCGCTCTGGGAGATAGCTCACGATCCCATTGATTGGAGATGTGTAGGTGGTCTTCTGCAAAACATCCTTTAGACGCAACCCTACCGCGCGGCCTTGATTTACCTGCGACCGCGTCTGATCCAATTGCGCTTTTAGAGACTGCACGCGGGAGCGCGCCGACTCGACCGCAGCCGCTGCCCCATCATAGGTGGTCTTCCGTTGATCGAAATCCTGCTTGGGGATCAGGCCATCCTTGAAGAGGCCCTGCCCGCGGTCATAGTCCAGCTTGGCTTTCTCCAGGTTAGCTTGTTGCGAGGTCAGGTCCGATTGCGCCGCCCTGAAGCTCGCTTCCGCAGCCTGCACCCCGGACTCCGCCGAATTGATGGCCGCCGACTGCGCCTGCACATCCGCAGTCGCCTGCACATTTTCTTGCAGGAGCAACTTGTCACCCTTCTTGACGTGGTCCCCTTCCTTGACAAGGATGCCGGTGATTCTTCCGAATCCCTGGGCGGTCACATTGGTATAAGTCGTCGGCTTGATTTCGCCGGAAGCTGTCACCATTGAGACCAGGCTTTCCTGATTGGCCACTTTGGCCGTTTGGACGGTGACCACGCCCTTGTTCGCCTGGTTTACGCTGAACAGAACAATTCCGCCGAGCACCACCACGGCGCCCGCGCCAATCGCAACTTTATGCCACGTCTTCATTCGATTCCCCTTCGAACCACCAAGCTGCCGTCATATTTCCGAAGTTCCGCCGCGGACCTTATTTCACGAAATCGCCAGAGCGATCAAACCCGCGGGGACACGCATGTCAGTCGAACTGCCTCTACCCTACATACGCCCCTTCGGGTCGAAATGTTTCGCGGGAGGTTTGCTCCACTTTCGCGTTTGGGCTTCAAAGCAGGGGACTTACTGGAACCGGTATTTCCACCGGCGTCAGCCGAACCCTCTATGCACGGGTAGCCAGCCCCAGATGCCATTATTCTATGTTCAAAACACCCGAAAGGAAAGAATTCCCGTCCCGCCAGGGCGGGACCCTCGCTGACAACCGACCCACTACCTTTGACGCAAGAAAACCTCAAATGGTCAGCCAGAAACAGACAATTCCCGCAATAACTGACCCCAATTCTACCTGCCCTGTTCGTGCTCACCGATTTTGATTCATTTGGTTGGTGTTAGCGCATTCTCATTTGCGCTGAACACCTCATTTGCAGTCCAGAGTCCAGCAAGCGTCCAGCAGCGTAAATGTGCATACCATCTATTTGAGAGCCCCACGCCGCTCCCGCGTTACGTTTTAGCGCGTACCACGGTTTAGCAAGAGGAACCGTCCCAGGTCCTGTTGTTTGGATTCAATAGACTACGTCGGACGCTGAGCCCGTTTTCGGGCCACGATCTCCGTATACGGAAACAACTGTGCTCTAACTGTGCCCCACAATATGAAGTAGGGCTGGGATACCGCACCTCACAGCCAAGGGAGCAAGGAGCGAAACAGGGGACAGAAGCGGAGAGATTGGCGCGTCCAGATCGGAACGGGCCGCACGGTTGAATGACATCGGAGTTTGCTGGCGCGAAGGACGGGTTAGGCTCTCGAGGAGAACTTCCTCGTGGCACCGAGCTTTCTGCAATGGTCCCGTAAATAGCCCTTGGCTTTCGGGAATTGGTTACGCTTCTGGGCTTTGCAGCTCGACGCAGGAGTAGTGATTCGGTGGGAAGGACAAGTCCTTGAGTCAAAGTGAGCATTCCGAGAAGGAATGCGAACAAATTTTTGGGGTTCGCACTAGGTTGAGTAGCCATTTCTCAAGCTAGTGCGTTCCGAGGGTAGTGGGTATTGTGGATGGGATTGAGTCCCCGAGACTCAATTGCTGGAAAGTCTTGCTCGCAAGCGGCTGCCTTTCCGTCGCGACCCAGTGCACTGGGGTCGGTGCTGAACTACCGTAGCATTCGAGATTGACAGATCAGAGTGACCGCTTCATTTCTAGATCCCTCATCCACGCGTTAAGAAGGTACCGACAGGGGCGGCTTCAATCTGAACCAATGGTTCAGGCCGGCTGCTCAGTGACTCCACTAGCCGTACCTTCTTGCCTGCCGCATAGATTTGGTGCCGACCGTGGTTTCTGTACCAATCGGCCACGGTCGCCGTATGATGGACGCTCTCGAGTACCTTGCGCCAGCCACCACCATTGTAGGCACAAAAACTGATCTCCCCCTGCCAAGTTGCTACCGGCGTGTTCGAATTGTAGATCGTCGCAAAGTCGTAGTTGTAGGCGTCTTGGAACCACATCCCATTGAGAAACATAAGTCTCCAGCGCGCGGTTTTCGCAGATGCTTGCCGCGACCAATCGTCGTCGCTTCTCGTGAAACGATACAATGAGCCCTCAAACAGACTACGGAGCTCATAGGGTCCCAATCCGGAGGGAGCCTTCCCCTGGTTGAAATTCCGAAGAAGTGAAAGCAGAACCATGGCCCTGGTCACCCGAGGCGGCCTACCGGAATCTGTTATTTGTACAACGTCTTGCATGAACCTTCCGAGATCGAAGAACGTTGGAATCGGAATCGCCTTCCCTTTCTCAGTATCCACAAGCAAGGGGCTCATAATCGCGTGGTCCGGATGCATGTCAGGAAAGAGACTTCCGCGCTCTGAACCCCGGTCAAGGACATCATCTAAATGGCTGAAGATCGCGTACGCCGAAGCTGGGAACCAATCCCGCATGGGCTGCCAGTCGATCGAGGTTTGGGCTTGCAGGTCGTAAGCGAGTTGAGAGAGAGGATACCGTTCTGCATACCGGTCCTCAGTCGATATGCGCTCGTCCCGGCCGGTGAACATAACGGGCTGAAAAATTACGCCGTGGATTTGATCGGCGTTGCGGAGAGCGAAGCGCACGATCTCTCCCACGCAATCATTGTTGAGACCGTTGACCACGGTAACTTGCAAGGTGGTTTGCATTCCAGCCGCAGCGATGTTCTCCAGGGCGCGGAGCTTCACTTCCATGTAATTTCCGAGCCCGCGATGTTTGTTCTTCTCCTCGGAGACACCATCGAACTGCAGGTACACGCTATGCAACCCGGCGGCGCTCGCCTCGACAGCAAAATCTCGGCTTTCCGCAAAACGAATACCATTGGTCGAAACGTGAAGACGATGGAAGCCCATGCTCTTCGCGTGCCGAATTGCGTCAACGAAGATCGGAGAGAGTGTGGCCTCGCCACCGGAGAACAAGACGTTGATATCGCGGTTAGGCTTGAAAGAGCCCGCCCGTTCAAAAATCGTCTTCAGGTCTTCCATATCTGTTTCGTCGACGTAACCAACTCCGTTAGCGTCCATGAAGCAAGGCCGACACATCATGTTGCATCGGTTGGTCAGATCCACGATCAAATACGACCCTCGGCCCGCCCGGATACTGTTAGGGCCGTGGTTGTGGACCTCCCGGTCGCCAACGCAATCGAAGTCGCCCCCAAAGGCCTGCGCTTCCATTCTCTGAAAGAAATCGGGATGGTTCGATAGCACGTCCTCAAATGGACCATGCGTCTCGCACGCCTTTCGCATGAGGATTCGCCCGCCTTCCTCAAGGATCTCGGCGTCAATGATTCCCGGACGCTCCCTAAAACCGGCTACATCACTCTTGCCCCTGAGGACCGCCTCGACTGCTTCGCGGTTGCAATCCGGGCAGAGCGACAGCGTTCGCCTGGGAACCCCCGCCCTCATTGGCGTTCGTTGGTGCTTCTTCAGAAGCCGACCCGGCGCCCAGCTTGGTGCGGGCAGCGTTCCTTCAGGCAGGACGCGGTTAACGGAGCTGGCGATGGTCCATGCTGCGCCGGATGCGAAACGAGAGTGAGAGGCCATAGACTCAAACATGAAATTTACCTCCTGTCGCGGTTTGCTCAAGGATAGAAAAACGAAGCGGTGAACCCTTCCATCTGGGTAAACTCATTTTACCTGCGCTGTCAAGTCAGAGGGCCCTTGACCCGACGCCGATGCGCATCGCCGTTCTGCGTGCGACACGTGCGTTGACTTCTGGTTGTGAGAACAACGCCGAGACATCTGTTCTCAAGCGCCGGGTACATCCACTACGTAAGCGAAATAGCAGACCGGTTTCGGCCGTGCGTGGGAAAAATATTGCGCCCACCGAAATGGCGAAATCCGAGCTAGCAGCCCGCTTTAGAGATATCAGCACTTGCTGCTGAAATTCAAATGGATTGGGTGCTGCTGTACAGGGCGCTCAATTTGGAGATGTAAAGTGGTATCGAATAAGTCGTTGGAAGTGAATGCTGCGCTCGCCGAGGGTGCAAAGCAGGCAACGTTTGAAAAGGAGGCGCAAACCCCGAGCGGGACCGGCACACCGGCCTCTCCGCGGAGACCGAATGGGCAGCCCGCAGAAACACAGGCGGAACAAAACGGTAGCGGTGAGACGCCGCAGCGTTCTTCGCCGACGAGCTCGGCCCAACCTAACGGGAACCAGCGGGATCTCGAGGGACAGAACGCCGTCAACAAAGTCATGTTGGCGGGGCGACTCGGCCGGGATGCCGAAGTCAGGCATACCAAAAGCGGTCTGATCGTGGCGAATTTTTCCTTGGGAACCGAGGAGTCGTACAAAGACCGTTTTGGCGAGTGGCAAAAAAAGACTGCGTGGCACCGGGTTCAGGTGTGGGGAGACGTTGCGGAAACGGTAAGCACAAACCTGCGGCAAGGTGCGCGGGTCTATGTCGAAGGAAAACTCATCATCCGCAACTGGATCGACAAGCAAAACAAGAAGCACCGCTCCACAGAAGTGGTGGCAAGCGATGTACGCTTCCTTACGCTGGCTTCAAGCAATGGGGCGCAAAGCGGGAGCGAGCTCGCCGACGAGCACACCGGCGATTAGCAATGACCGAAAAACTTGGGGCTATCGCGGGCTTACCGTCCGGACTAGCCCCAAGCTTCCTTCGATTGATTTCCTAGATGATTTCTTGCCCGCCTGCAGCAACGCCAGGCCCTACCACAGCCTTCGTTGAACCTACGATTTGATCCAAAGCAGCGAAATTACACTGTTGTAAGCGGGCAGCCCCTTGGACTCCTCCCATAGGGGGGCATCCTCTGGAAAACCGGTTGCGGAGATCCACAAACGCGCGGGGAGCGCCTGCGGTTTCCTTGGACCAGGTGTTCCCGCAAAGCATTGCAACGCAAA
>Ga0137409_10000578_pt1 | contig 40358 bp, 29 predicted proteins | sample CZODoug1_16funga_FD_122059 | JGI IMG/M metagenome (GOLD analysis project Ga0137409, IMG submission 122059) | Vadose zone soil fungal communities from Angelo Coast Range Reserve, California, USA - CZODoug1_16fungal (Hybrid Assembly) | ecosystem: Environmental > Terrestrial > Soil > Vadose zone...
ATCATGGTGAATTGCAATCCGGAGACGGTATCGACGGACTACGACACTTCCGACCGCCTCTATTTCGAACCGCTGACGCTGGAAGATGTGCTGGCAATCGTGGAGCGCGAAAAACCGCAGGGAGTGATCGTTCAGTTTGGCGGTCAGACTCCGCTGAATCTTGCATTGGAGCTGAAGCGCAATGGTGTACCGATCGTGGGCACCGCTCCGGAATCGATCGATTTGGCGGAAGACCGCCGGCGGTTTGGGCGTTTGCTGGACGAGCTGAAGATTCCGCAGCCGCGCAATGCCACAGCGCTGGTGCCGGAAGAAGCAGCTCGCGTGGCGGGAGAAATTGGATTGCCTGTGCTGGTCCGGCCGAGCTACGTGCTTGGCGGGCGCGCGATGGTGATCGCGTATGACGTGAACACCGTGCAGGAATACGTCGCCCAAGCGGCGCTGATGGGGCCCGCACGGCCCGTGCTGATCGATCAATTCCTCGAGGAAGCGACAGAAATCGATGTGGATGCGCTGGCCGATGGAACGGACGTGGTTATCGGCGGAATTATGGAGCACATCGAAGAAGCCGGAGTGCACTCGGGGGATTCCTCTTGCGTGCTGCCGCCCGTTAGCTTGTCACCCGCGATTCTCGACACCATCCGTGAATATACGAAACGGCTGGCGCTGGCATTGAAAGTGGTCGGGTTAATGAACGTGCAGTACGCGATTCAGCGTGACACGGTTTTTGTTTTGGAAGTAAATCCACGCGCGTCGCGCACGGTCCCCTTCGTGAGCAAAGCGACAGGAGTACCGCTGGCGAAGGTCGCGGCGCGGTTGATGACCGGGAAGAAATTGGCGAACATTAGTCTGCCGATTGTCCGGCACAACGGTGTGGCGGAAATTGCCGTGCACGAATTCTATTCGGTGAAGTCGCCGGTGTTTCCCTTCAACAAGTTCCGCGGCGTCGATACCATTCTCGGTCCCGAGATGCGCTCCACGGGCGAAGTCATGGGGATTTCGACATCGTACGGACAAGCGTTCGCGAAGGCGCAACTTGCGGCGGGGCAGCGTTTGCCACGCAAGGGTACGGTTTTCCTCAGCGTGAACGACCGCGACAAAAAGCATCTGGGAGTTCTTGGAAAAGAGCTTTCTTCGTTGGGTTTTCATCTGCTTGCCACCCGGGGAACCGCGGCTGCGCTGGAATCCGCCGGCATTGAGGCCGAAGCGGTATTCAAAGTGAACGAAGGCCGGCCGAACATTGTGGACCTGGTGAAAACGGCCAAGATCGATCTGGTGATCAACACGCCCCTGGGGCGCGAATCGTTCTACGACGAAAAATCGATCCGGCGCGCGGCGATCCGCTACAACATACCGTGTATCACGACGCTTGCCGCGGCTCATGCCGCCGCTCGCGGAATTCGCGCCCTGCTCGAACAGGGAACGGAAGTCGCCGCGTTGCAGGATTTACATCGCGGACAGGCCGCCGCTTCCGGCGTGCCTGCTTCAGGAGATTGAGCCGTGACATTTTCTGGAGTTTTCGCTGCGTTGACCACTCCCTACGGGCGTGATGGTTCCGTTTCCCTTGCTGACCTGAAGCACAACCTTCGTCTCTATAACTCGACGGATCTTCTGGGTTACGTCGCGCTGGGCTCCACGGGCGAAGCCGTGCTGCTTGCGCGCGCGGAGATGGACGCGATTCTCGCCACCGTGAAGGAAGCCGCCGCGAAAGAGAAGATATTGCTCGCCGGAACTGGCGCGGAATCCACCGGGGAGACCATCGAGCGCACGAAGCGCGCCGCGGAGTTTGGCTATCACGTGGCGCTGGTGAAACCGCCGCACTACTACAAACCGGCTTACAAACCCGAAGCGCTGATCGCGCATTTCCGCCGCGTAGCCGACGAATCGCCAATTCCCGTGATGCTCTATTCGATTCCGCAATTCACCGGCATCACGTTAAGCACCGCGGAAGTAGCCGCGCTCGCCGAGCATCCCAACATCATCGGCATAAAAGACAGCTCTGGAAATGTACAGGGCACCGGGGATTTTGTCGCCGCGACGCCGGCCGCGTTCAACGTTTTGGTAGGCAATGCCGCAACTCTTTATCCCTCGTTCGTCGTCGGCGCGCGGGGAGGAATTCTCGCGCTGGCGTCCGGGCTGCCGGAAAAATGTGTGAAGCTATTTGAATTGATCCGCCAAGGTCATCATGAAAAAGCTCGCGAACTGCAATCCGTGGTCGCTCGCGCGTCAAAATTGATCGTCTCCGAATTGGGTCTCACCGGTGTGAAATACGTAATGGATCAGCGCGGATACCGCGGCGGCCTGCCGCGCTTGCCTTTACTCCCGCTGCACGATGAACAAAAGAAACGCCTTAGTGAGTTCCTTGCAACCCTGGAACCGGCCGCAGTCAGGGCCTAATTTAGAGCCAGTGGACAGAATTGATGAGACGTTTTGTCCCGGGTATCATCTAAGCGCTCATGGATTGTCGCGCCCTTGCCTTCCGTCAGCTCCCCCACCAACCGAAGCTGTTTCTTGAATACCTAGATCATTTTGAAAAAGTGAAATCATTCTACTTTCATCCGCCCGCCATGCCGGCGGTGACGCGCTCGGCGCGGAAATTGGGCTACCCAGATGAGCGGAGAGCAGAAGTAACTTCCATTCTTCGCAGACAGAACATCGATCTCGGGGCGGGCGCGGAAACGCTGTCCAACCTGGACCGGCTTGAGGAAAGCGCAGTCGCGGTCGTTTCCGGGCAGCAGGTGGGGCTGTTCAGCGGGCCGGCTTATTCCGTATACAAGGCGCTGACGGCCGTACAGATCGCCGAGGAGTTGACGCGGGGCGGAATTCCTGCGGTGCCGGTTTTTTGGATGGCGACGGAAGACCATGATCTCGACGAGATCCGTCACGCCACGTGGTTCGAACAGGGCAAATTGATTCGCTTTGAATTGCCGCTTATCGCGGAGACGGGACGGCCGGTGGGACGGATTCCGCTCGGCGCAGAGGTCGCGCCTTTTGTGCAAGAAGCCGCAGGATTGCTTGCGAACCAGGGCAGCGACCTGCTGGCTCAATATCTGGTGGAAAGCTACCGGCCGGAGGAAACCTACGGCAGCGCGTTCGGCAAATTATTCGCGCGCCTGTTTCAGCAGCAGGGGCTGATCCTGATGGACCCGCTCGATATTGGCCTGCACAAAGTTGCATCGCCGCTTTATCAGCACGCGCTGGCGGAACGCGACGCGTTAAACGAAAAACTGCTGCAGCGCGGGAAGGATTTGGACCGTGCGGGATTCGATGCCCAGGTCAAGGTGACGTCGCGCAGTACATTATTGTTCCATCTGGCCGGTGGCGTTCGGCAAGTCATAACGGCGAGCGCCGGAAAATTTCAGTCCGGCGAAAAAACTTGGACGCGGGACGAGCTGGTTCACCTGACGCACACCGAGCCGGAAAACTTCAGTCCCAATGCGCTTTTCCGGCCGGTGGTGCAGGACTATTTGCTTCCCACCGCCGCGTATATTGCGGGTCCGGCGGAGATCTCTTATTTTGCGCAATCGGAAGTTGTGTACCGGCATCTGCTTGGAAGGATGCCAGTGATGCTGCCCCGCGCGGGATTCACGCTGGTCGACGCGAAGGCTAAGAAGCTTTTACGCCGGTATGGGCTGACTGTGGAGGGCGTTTGGGCGGGATCGCAACGGCTGCGGCACAAAATGGAAGGCCGATCGGTCCCCGGCTCTCTGGCGAAAAACTTCGAGCGAAACCAAAAACAGATTGCCAAGATGCTGGCGCAGCTCGGCAAGCAGATCGAGAAGCTCGATCCCACGTTAAAAGGCACAGTTGCGAGAGCGCGGAAGAGGATCGAATTTCACATCGACAAACTGCGCCGGAAAGCGGGCCGGGCCCAAGACAAGAAGGCGGGGCTGATCTCGACCCACGAACAATACCTGGAGTCACTTTTGGATCCGCACAAAGGGCTACAGGAGCGGGAATTGTGCCTGCTGCCTTTCTTGGCGCGATGGGGAGCTGGCGGGCTGAGCGAATTGCAAAAATTCTCCACAGGAAAGAAAATCGGGCATCATTTCATCATTCAGTTTCCTTAGGTCACGGGCCTCTATCCATAATTCATTGCATGCGTTACAAAGAGGGCGGACTAAAGTCCGCCCCTACACAGAAACAGGGACGCTCCTCTTGCTCAGGATGCTGCATGCTAGAATCCCGGCGCCGGACGGGGAGGGAATTCCATGCAGACATTGAGTGTGAAAACCGATCGCCGCACGCAGCTCGTCGATGTGACGGCGCAAGTGCAAAAGGCGGTTGCGTCGTCCGGTGTCGGCACTGGCATTTGCTATTTGTATGTGCCGCACACCACGGCAGCGATCACCATCAATGAATGCGCGGACCCGGATGTCGCCCGGGACGTCGAAGTCGCGCTGGACCGGCTGGTCCCCGTGACATGGCCTTACCGCCACAGCGAGGGCAACTCGGATTCCCATGTGAAGGCCGTGCTTGTGGGAGCGAGTCAAATCCTCCATGTGGAAGGCGGTAAGGTGGTGCTGGGGCGCTGGCAAGGCGTTTTCTTCTGCGAGTTTGACGGCCCTCGCGACCGGCGACTACAGGTGAAGGTGCTAGCTGATTGAGCGGGGAATCTAAGCAAAAGTATCCGAGCGGAAGCTCGCGCAAAGTACCTTGGTGTCAAACGGGTCTTGACCGAAATCCGCTGTGCAGGGATAGGCAAATGTTTGCTTCCTTGCTGAGAGAGTCTCACCGTAGGATCCCTCCTATTCATGGTTTCGGCGTGGCTGGATTGAGGCAGGGGTGTGCTAGAGTTTTTGGGTGATGAAGACGCTTGGAATCTACGTGCAGGTGCCGTTCTGCCAGACGAAGTGTACTTACTGCAATTTTCATACGGGAGTGGTGGATGGCAGCCGGTTTGCACCGTATGCGGAGGCGGTTTGCAGGGAAATACGGGAACATAGGGCGTTTTACACGCACGCGGGCGTAGCGCTATCTGAATCTGTGGACCACGGCGTGGTGGACACCGTCTACGTGGGCGGGGGGACGCCTAGCCTGCTTGATCCTGCGCACCTTCAAAACATTTTGGACGCGATCCGAACAACGTTCGCGGCGGATTTTACGGAAGTGACGCTGGAGGCGGACCCGGAGACGATTGAGCGGGAAAAGGCCGAGGCCTGGGTGCGTGCGGGAATCAACCGGGTGAGTTTCGGGCTGCAATCTTTTTCGGACAAGGAATTGGTGGCGGCGGGGCGGATGCACCGGCGGGCGGACATTTACAGGGCCGTGCCGATTCTGCGCCAGGCCGGCATTCGAAACAGCAGTTTTGATTTGATAGCGGGTTTGCCGCACCAGACGAAGGAGAGCTGGCGGCAGTCTTTGGATGAATTGGGGATGCTGGCGCCGGAGCATGTTTCGGTTTATTTGCTGGAGATCGATGAGGGCAGTCGGCTGGGCAAGGAGTTGCTGCAGGGTGGGGGAAAGTACAGCGCTGGGGCCGTGCCCAGTGAAGACGAAATGGCGGACTATTACGAAAAGGCCCAGGAGATATTGCGGGCGGCGGGGTATCATCACTACGAGATTTCGAATTGGGCAAAGCCGGGATTCGAATCGCGGCACAACCTGAAATACTGGCGGCGCGAGCCGTACCTGGGATTTGGGGCGGGAGCGCATTCGTTTTCGGGGACGGAGCGGTGGGCGAATGCGCACGACGCCGCGGATTATGTGGCTGCCGTGCAGGGCGGACGATTGCCGGTGGAGCAGCAGGAAAGGTTGACGGCGGAGAGCGCGCTGGAGGAGGAATTGTTTCTTGGGTTGCGGCAGCTGGATGGCATCGATGTGGGGCGGATTGAACGGGATTATGGGGTGACGCTGACGGGGCGATTTGATCCGCTGGCGTTGGCTGGTTTGGTGGAGCGAGATGGCCCTGTAGTGCGGCTTGCTCCGGAGAAACTGAGCGTTTCGAATGAGGTTTTTGTGGAACTAATGAGGTAAAGAAGTAGGGAAGTAAAGAAGGACCGAAACAAAGAATAAAAGTTAACGCAGAGACGCTGAGAACGCGGAGAAACGCAGAGATCGGAAGCGAAGAAAGATTTATCGCAGGGGACACGGAGAGCACCCCGACGAGGTCGGGATGGGCGCCGTTCGCGGAGAACAGAAGAACATGAGCTACATGGTGGCGAAGGGGAATCAGAGGGTGGATCCGGATCAGATTGCGGAGGCGGGGAAGATTCCGGCGGGAGCGGTGGACCTGCGGAGCGACACGGTGACGCGGCCTACGCCAGAGATGCGGCGCGCGATGGCGGAGGCGGAGGTCGGCGACGACGTATACGGAGAAGACCCAACGGTCAACCGCCTGGAGAAGCGTGCGGCGGAGATTTTTGGAAAAGAAGCGGCGCTGTTTGTTCCGACGGGATGCATGGGGAACCTGATTGCGATCAAGATCTGGACGCACCATGGGAATGAAGTGATCTGCGAAGAGCGCAGCCACGTGAATTTGTATGAGTTGGCTTCGATGTCGGCGATTGCAGGGTGCATGCCCCGAGTGGCACGGGGGGAGGACGGGATTCTGACGTGGAAGCAGATTGAGGCGGTCATCCGGCCGAAGATCTATTACGATTCGCAGACCGCGCTGGTGTGCCTGGAAAACACGAGCAACATGGCCGGAGGAACGGTCTATCCGACGGCGCAGGTTGCAGACATCTGCGACCATGCGCATGCCGCGGGTCTGAAAGTGCACCTGGACGGGGCGCGGATTTTTAACGCCGCGACGGCGCTCGGAGATAACGTCGCGCAAATGACGCGAAAAGTGGATTCGGTGATGTTCTGTCTGTCCAAGGGACTGGGCGCTCCGGTTGGATCGATGATTGCAGGCACGAAAGCGTTCATCGAAAAGGCGCGGGTCTACCGGAAAATGTTCGGGGGAGGCATGCGTCAGGCGGGTGTAATTGCAGCGGCGGGCTTGATTGCACTGGAAAAGTCGCCGGCGCGGCTGCACATCGATCAAGAAAATGCCAAGCGACTGGCGGAAGGCATCGCCGCAATCCCGGGGTTGACTATCAATCCGAAGAAGGTTCGATCGAACATCGTTATTTTTGATTGTTCGAAAACCGGGAAAACCGCCGTGGAGCTGTGCGATGCGCTTTACCCGCACGGCGTTTGGGCGCAGGATACAGCGCTGCATTCGGTGCGGTTCGTTACCCATTGTGATGTGGACCGGGCGGGGATCGAGAGAGCGCTCGTGGTGCTACAGGATGTCGTTGCCAAGCCCCAAAAGGCGGGGGCATGAGGAGAAGAAGAATGAAGGGGCTGGTTCATTTTGTTTGGGCAATTGCAATCGTGGTTTTTGCCCGGGGGTCGGCGGCAGGACAGTCGACGGCTGCAAAAGAGCCAGAGAAGAAAGCTTCCGTAACGGCAGCAGAGGCGCAGAAATTTATCGAGGACGCGGAGCAGCGGTTGTTTGATCTGGGGGTGAAGGCTTCGCGGGCCGGGTGGGTGCAGGAGAATTTCATTACAGACGACACGGAGCAGATCGCCGCGGAGGCGGGCGAGGCAGCGAACACGGCGGCCACGAAGTACGCAAGAGAAGCGCACCGTTTTGACGGACTGCAATTATCGCCGGAGCTGGCGCGAAAACGGCTGCTATTGGAATTGGCGGCAGGATTTCCGGCGCCGGATGATCCGAAGGCACAGAAAGAGCTGGCGCAGATCCTGGCGTCGCTGGACGGGGAATATGGAAAAGGGAAGTGGTGTCCAAACGGAGAAAAGGAAAAGTGCCTGGACGTGACCGCAATCGAAAAACTGATGGCAGAGAGCCGCGATCCGGAAGTGTTGAAGCGTGCGTGGACCGGATGGCACGCGATTGGCGCGCCGATGCGTCAGCGCTACGTGCGGATGGTGGAACTGGGAAATGAGGGGGCGCGGCAGTTGGCATATGCGGACGTGGGGGCGCTGTGGCGCTCGAATTACGACATGCCGCCGGATGCGTTTGCCAAGGAAGAGGACCGGCTATGGGAGCAACTAAGGCCGCTGTATTTGTCGCTGCACGCGTATGTGCGCGGCCAGCTTCGAAAAAAATATGGGAATGCGCTGGTGCCGGAGCGTGGACCGATTCCGGCGCATCTGCTGGGAAATATCTGGAGCCAGGAGTGGAACAACGTCTATTCACTCATGGATTCGCCGAAGCCCCCGGCGAGCTATGACCTGACGAAGATTCTGGCAGAACGGAAGACAGATCCGCGGGGGATGGTGAAATACGGAGAGAGCTTCTTCACGTCGCTGGGGTTTGCGCCGTTGCCAAAGACGTTTTGGGAGCGTTCGCTTTTCACGAAACCAGCGGATCGCGACGTGGTTTGCCATGCCAGCGCTTGGGACGTGGATTCGAAAGATGATTTGCGCGTCAAGATGTGCATTCAGATCCGGGAAGAAGACTTCCGCGTGATTCACCACGAGCTGGGGCACAATTTTTATCAACGCGCATACAATACGCAGCCACCGCTTTTCCAGAGCAGCGCCAATGACGGTTTTCACGAGGCGGTTGGAGATACGATCGCGCTTTCCGTCACACCGGAGTATTTGAAGGAGATTGGATTGATTGACGTGGTGCCGCCAGCGTCGGGCGATACGGATTACCTGCTGCAGCAGGCGCTGGAGAAGGTGGCGTTCCTGCCATTCGGCTTGCTGGTGGATAAGTGGCGATGGGAAGTGTTTGTCGGCCAGGTGAAGCCGCAGGATTACAACAAAGCGTGGTGGGAATTGCGGAAGAAGTATCAGGGGATCGTGCCGCCGGTGGAACGCACGGAGGCGGATTTTGATCCGGGGGCAAAATACCACGTGCCGGGAAACGTTCCGTACGCACGCTACTTCCTGGCGCGCATCCTGCAGTTTCAGTTTCAAAGGGCACTTTGCCGCGAAGCGGGATTCAACGGTCTATTGCACCGGTGCTCGATTTATGGAAACAAGGTGGCTGGGGAGAAATTAAACAAGATGCTGGCGATGGGGCAGAGCAAACCATGGCCCGAAGCGCTCGAGACGCTGACGGGAGAGAAACAGATGGACGCCTCCGCACTGGCGGATTATTTTGCGCCGCTCAAGGCGTGGCTTGACGAACAGAACAAGGCCAACGGTTACCCGGTGGGCTGGTAGCGGCAGTCGTGTAGAATTAAATAAGCAAAACTTTGTCTGCGTATTGCCAAAACCCATAAGCACCGAGGAAACCGTGGAATTCAGCTTCACCGAAGAACAGCAGCACCTTCGCCGCAGTGTGCGGGAATTCGCCGAGGGCGAGATCGCTCCGCACGCGATGGAATGGGACGAAGCGTCGCATTTTCCTGTGGAGATTATGCCCAAGTTGGCAGAGATGGGGCTGCTCGGCGTTATTTTTCCGGAGCAGTATGGCGGCGCGGGGCTGGGCTACATCGAATACGCGCTGGCGATTGAAGAGCTGTCGCGGGTGGATGGTTCGGTGGGTTTGATTGTTGCGGCGCACAATTCGCTGTGCTCCAACCACATTTTCAAATTCGGCACGGAAGGGCAGAAGAAGAAGTACCTTGTGCCGCTAGCTTCGGGGAAGGCGATTGGCGCGTGGTCGCTGACCGAGCCGGAGGCGGGATCGGATGCCGGAGGCACGCGCACGACGGCCGTTCGCGATGGCAAGCATTGGGTGCTCAACGGCGCAAAGACCTTCACCACGAATGGCCACTATGCGAATTTTTGCGTGGCCATGGCGGTCACAGACAAATCGAAGGGTTCACATGGGATCAGCGCGTTCATTCTAGAAAAAGGAACGCCAGGATTCCGGCCAGGAAAAAAAGAAAACAAGCTGGGAATGCGCGCGAGCGACACCTCGGAAGTGATTTTCAACGATTGCCGCGTGCCGCAGGAAAACCTGCTCGGGCCGGAAGGCGAAGGTCTTACTGGCAGCTTGAAAATTCTGGATGGGGGACGTATTTCGATCGCTGCGCTGGCGCTTGGAATGGCTCAGGGTGCGCTCGAAGCGGCCACCAAATACGCCAAGCAGCGAAAGCAGTTTGGCCAGGCGATCAGCGAGTTTCAGGCCGTGCAATTCAAATTGGCGGACATGGCCACGCAGGTGGAAGCAGCGCGGCTGCTCGTCTATCAGGCCGCGTGGCTCGCGGATAAAAAGGATGTGCGCTTCACCCGCGAAGCGAGCATGGCAAAGCTATTTGCAAGCGAAATCGCCGTCCAAGTGGCCAACGAGTGCGTGCAAATTCACGGCGGCTACGGGTTCATCAAGGATTACCCCGCGGAGAAGTATTACCGCGACGTGAAGCTCTGCACCATCGGTGAAGGCACCAGCGAAATTCAAAAGTTGGTGATTGCCCGGCAGCTCCTCGGCAAGAAATAATGGGCAGATGCGCCTGGCCTCTTCCACAAGTTCGGCAGGAAAAATATGACTCTGCCCGTTGAAGCATGGGCGGAACAAGTGCGCGCGGGCAATGTGCGGGCGGTATCTCGCGCGATCACGGCGATTGAAAATCATCAACAGGAAGCGGAAGCGCTGTTGCGGCTTCTTTTTCCGCATACGGGCCAGGCGTATCTGACGGGTGTTACCGGCGCACCGGGAACGGGAAAGAGCACGCTCGTGGACCGGCTCGCGGCTTATTACCGGAAAAAGCAGGAGCAGGTTGGGGTAGTCGCGGTAGATCCGACTAGCCCGTATTCGGGCGGGGCGATTCTTGGCGATCGCATCCGCATGCAAGGTCATGCGGGGGATGGCGGCATGTTTATCCGCTCGATGGCGACCCGCGGCTTTCTCGGCGGCCTGGCGCGAGCAACCGCGGAAGTGGCGCTGCTGCTCGATGCGGCCGGGAAAACGCAGGTACTCATCGAAACTGTCGGCGTAGGCCAGGACGAAATCGACATCGTGCGGCTGGCGGACTGCGTGATCGTCGTGCTCGTGCCTGGGCTGGGAGACGACATTCAGAACATGAAGGCAGGGTTGATGGAGATCGGCGACATATTTGTTTTGAACAAGGCGGACCGCGAGGGCGCCGACCGCCTCGAGCAACAACTTCTCGCGATGCTTTCGCTGGTCATGCCGCGAGATGGCTGGCATCCGCCGGTGGTGCGCACGGTGGCCACGGAGAACAAAGGAGTGGAAGGGCTCGCGGAGACGGTGGCGAAGTTTCGAATGCATTTTGAGGCCAGCGGGGAGCGCCAACGAAAGCATGTGGAGCATTGGAAGAACAGGTTGATCGAGCTGCTCGGATCGCGGCTTTTGGAGCGCGCGCTCGGCGGTGCGGGAGGAGAGGCGAGGTTGGCGGAGCTCGCGGGAGAAGTCGCTGACCGGAAAAAAGATCCGTTTGCCGCCGTGAACGAGATTCTCAAGAGCAGCGGCCTTGCCAGCTAACGAGGTCGCGGCGTCGCCGCAGGAGCAGGACGTAACGCGCGAAGTGGAGTTACAGGGGCTCGAACGGCAATTCCCAGGGAGAAAATGAGAATGGCAATAAAAAAGCCGAAGAAGTCAAAGAGCGCCAAGACCGATGCCAGGGCGGCAATCGGCATCATAGGCGGCAGCGGACTTTATGAGATGAACGGATTGTCGAACACGCGGGAGATACGCGTCAAAACGCCCTTCGGTGATCCTTCCGACGCGATGGTGCTCGGCACGCTGGAAGGGAAACGCGTGGCGTTCCTCGCGCGGCACGGCCGCGGACACCGCATTCTGCCCAGCGAAATCAATTACCGGGCGAACATCTATGCGATGAAGCTGCTGGGCGTGGAGCGCATCATTTCTGTGAGCGCGGTCGGATCGCTGAAAGAAGATTTGCAGCCAGGGGAATTTCTCGTTCCGGATCAGTTCTTTGACCGGACCAAGAACCGCGCCTGCACATTTTTCGGGGATGGTATCGTCGTGCATGTCGCCTTTGCCCATCCGACGTGCGGACCGCTGTCCAGCGTGCTGGCCGACGCCTGCGTCCACGAAGCCGTGAAGGTGCATCGCCGCGGGACGTATGTCTGCATCGAAGGGCCGCAATTCTCGACGCTTGCGGAAGCGCTGGTAAATCGGGAGTTGCGATTCGAAGTCATCGGCATGACCAACTTGACGGAGGCGAAGCTGGCGCGCGAAGCGGAGATCTGCTACGCCGCGATCGCGATGATCACGGACTTTGACTGCTGGCATCCGGAGCATGAATCGGTGACGGCCGCGCAAATTATGGCCACTCTGGTGCAAAATGCGGAAAATGCGCAAAAGGTTCTGCGAACTGCGGTTCGCGAGATGCCCGCGAGCCGGTCATGTAAGTGTGGAGCGGCGCTGCAGCATGCGCAGGTCACGAACTTGAAGATTGTTCCCAAAGCCACCAAGAAGCGGCTCGCCGCCATTCTCGAAAAATACATTTCCTAGGAGAAATTCGTGTCCTTACTCGTTGTCGGTTCTGTGGCGTTCGACGCGGTGGAAAGCCCTTACGGAAAAGTGGAACGGACGGTCGGCGGTGCGGCGACGTATTTCGCTGTGGCCGCCAGCTTCTTCGCTCCCGTAAGTCTCGTCGGCATCGTGGGCGACGATTTCACCCAGGAAGACGAGAAAATCTTTCGTGGCCGGCATATCGACACGGACGGCCTGGAGAGAGCCGCTGGCAAGACATTCTTCTGGGCCGGGCGTTATTCCCAGAACTTGAACGAGCGGGTAACGCTGGGAACGGAACTGAATGTGTTTGCGGAGTTCAAGCCGCGGCTGCCGGAAAAGTACCGCACGTCAAAGTACGTTTTCCTGGCCAATATCGCTCCGGATTTGCAGCGGGACGTCCTGCGCCAGGTGAAGAAGCGCCCGAAGCTCGCGGCCCTGGACACGATGAATTACTGGATCGAGCGCTCGAACGCGGAGCTGCGCGAGACTCTGAAGCACGTGGACATCCTGATGATCAACGATTCAGAGACGCGCGAGCTTTCCAACGAGCACAATTTGCTGCGCGCCGCGAAACACATCTTCAAAATGGGCCCTTCTACGCTGGTGGTGAAACGCGGCGAACACGGGGCCATGATGGTGGACAAACGTGACGTCTTTTGTGTGCCGGCATTTCCGCTCGAAGAACCGCACGATCCCACCGGCGCCGGCGACAGCTTCGCCGGCGGCTTCATGGGCTACCTGGCGAGTTGTGGCAATAAAAGTGACGCTTCACTGCGCCGCGCCATGGTCTACGGCTCGGTGCTGGGAAGTTTTACCGTCGAAAAATTCGGCCTGGACCGGCTTCGCCACCTGAAGCGCAGCGAGATACACGCTAGGGCACGCCACTTCGCGAAATTGACGCAATTCAAATTGTAAGTAGCTAGAATTTCGTTCAGGCGGGAGGTCAGGCCGCTGGGGCGATGCTTTCCATCCATGAAATATTTCTAAGGCTGACGGTCGCGGCGGCGCTAGGGGCGATCATCGGCACGGAACGCGTGCTGCGGCGGCGGCCCGCAGGTGTTCGCACAAGCCTCTTTGTATGTCTGGCTACGGCGCTGTTCACGATTCTCTCCAACGAACTCGCCCATCGCTTCGGAGATTCGAGCGGCACGCGAATCGCCTCCAATATCGTCCAGGGCATCGGTTTTCTTGGAGCGGGCGCTATTCTGCGCGGACCGGGGGGCGTCCTGGGGATGACCACTGCGGCGACGATCTTTGTGGAGGCCGCCATCGGTATGGCTGCTGGAGGAGGTCTTTACGCCGTCGCTGGCTATTCAACGGGGCTCGTGCTCTTTGGCTTGACGGTCATTGGCTGGGCGGAGCAATACTTCAATTTGAAGTGCCGGCTTATGGTGTTCCGGATCACCACGAGTCACGCGGATAGCCTCTCCACGGAAATACAGCGGCTGATGGCGGGCATGAAAATTCCGATGCAGCATTTGCGCACTTCGATGGCGGGCGCAACTTCTATCGTGGAATTCGAGGCGGATGTGACCCACAAGCAGCAAGAGGCGATTCTCGCTCAGCTCAATCGTCAGGGCGTGATCACCGAGGTGGCTCCCATCGAGGGCCATCAAGAATGAACGGAAGCAATGGAGCTCCACGAAAACCTAAGGCGCTCGCCGCCGGTTCGCGGCTTGGAGTATTCGCACCGGCCTCTCCCGCTGATTCCGTTGCAATGATTGCGGGGCTCGCGGAGCTGAAGCGGCACGGCTTTAAGGTAGTCGCCAATCAGGACAGCAAAGCGGAAGGGTACTTTGCCGGGCCGTCGCTGGAGCGGACCAACGGTTTTCTTGGGCCCCTGAATTCTGATCAGGTCGACGGACTTTTCGCCTTGCGCGGCGGCTACGGATCGAATTACCTTCTGGAATTCGAACTGGAGAAGAGTCTCGCGAATCTCAAGTGCGTGATTGGATTTAGCGACCTCACGACTCTGCAGATATTTCTGTGGCAACGGTGTAACTGGGTAACCTTCTACGGTCCAATGGTTGCCGCCGGGTTCAACGCCGGTCCAGGTGCGCGCAAGGGCTATGATGAGAGCTCATTTCTTCAGGCGGTGGGCAGAACAGAAGGCGGTTGGAAGCTGCGGCTGAGGGGTGAAGCCGTCCTCGCGGGTCAATCTATGGGCAGAGCTTTGGGCGGATGCATGACTCTGCTGGAGGCCACCATCGGAACGCCGTGGGAATTGGACACCAAAGATTCGATCCTGGTTCTCGAAGATCGCGGCATGAAGCCCTACCAGGTGGATCGCGTCCTGATGCATTTGAAACAAGCCGGTAAGTTTGAAGGCGTGCGCGGGATTGTGCTCGGAGATTTTCCTGATAGTGAGCCAGCCGTGGCCGGAGCTCCTACCGTACGGGAAGTCTGCGCGCGAATTCTGAGACCGCTTGGCGTCCCGGTCATTTTCGGCGCACCAGTTGGGCATACCGTGCGGCCCATGCTTACGATACCCCTGGGCATAAAGGCGCGACTGGACGCCGATGGGGAAGGCACACTCGAATTCCTGGAACCGGCGGTGGTGGCTTGAGCGAAACGAAGCACGTGCATGTAATCGGAATCGGCGGTTCGGCGATGGCGCCGCTGGCCGGGATGCTACGCGAACGCGGCTTTCGCGTGACTGGTTCGGATTCTGGAGTCTACCCGCCGGCGTCAACGCTGCTTGAAACTCTTGGCATTTCATTCTTCCACGCTTTTGATGCCGCGCACTTGCAGCCCGCACCAGACCTCGTGGTGATCGGAAATATCATCGCGCGCGGGAATCCCGAGCTGGAGGAAGTGCTGGACCGAAAGATTCCGTATCGCTCGATGCCGGAGATTCTGGAGGAAGTCTTTCTCCCCGGAAGACATTCCATTATCGTCAGCGGCACCCATGGAAAAACCACCACGACGGCGATGCTGGCTTGGATTTTTCACGCTGCGGGCAAGCGGCCGAATTTTCTCCTGGGAGGCGTGGCGGAAAACTTTGGCAAGAGTTATGGGCTTGGCGTTGGGGAAGAGTTCATTCTTGAAGGCGATGAGTATGAAACCGCGTTCTGGGACCGCGGGCCCAAGTTTTTTCATTACCATCCCGATGATTTGATCATTACTTCGCTCGAATACGATCACGCCGACATTTATCCTGACTTTGAGACTTACCAGTTGGCTTTCCGCCGCCTGGTAAATCTTGTTCCGAGGCGTGGCCGCGCGGTCATCTGGGGCGACTCGGAAGATTCGGGACCGGCTTTGCGGCGCGCAGCAGAAAAGGCTTTCTGCCCGGTAGATACGTACGGCTTCAACGATGGGAATGATTGGGTGGCAAGCGGCTTCACGATCGATGGCGAAACCATGAGGTTTCGGGCGGCTCATCGTGGAAAGTTGTTCGGAGAATTTGCGCTGGCCGCCACGGGACGGCATAACGCCTTGAACGCGATGGCCGCGCTCATTGTCGCTCAAGGACGCGGCATCCCAGCCGCGGAGATTGCCAAAGCGCTTGCGGCGTTCCGCAGCGTGAAGCGCCGAATGGATGTGAAGACCGAAATCGGGGGAGTCTTGGTGGTCGATGATTTCGCGCATCATCCCACGGCTGTGAAAGCGACCATCGAAGCCGCGCGCGCGCGCTGGCCAGGGCGCCGGCTCTGGGCCATTCTCGAACCGCGGTCAAATTCCATGCGCCGCAAAGTGTTTCAGGATGCCCTGCCGAAGGCGCTCGCCCTCGCCGACCGCGTCATTCTCGGCGGTGTATTTCGCGCCCAGCAATTGAGCGGCGAGAATCGCCTAGACCCCGAAACCGTTGCGGACAGTGTCCGAGCGCTCGGTAAAGACGCCCGCGTGCTTCCCAGCTCCGACGCCATCGCGGAACATCTTGGCGCCGAAGCCAAACCGGGCGATCTCCTGCTCATCATGTCCAACGGCAGCTTTGATGGCTTGTGCGAGAAACTTCTGAAGAAACTCGGCACGGTTGTTCAACTTGCGGGCGAGGCGAAAACCCGGTGATCTTAACTCTGGGTCGGAGCACCCTGCGGATTTTGTCGCTTCTGTTCTTCCAATTTCTTCTCATTTCTAACTCCTCCAGCAGCGCCGCCATCCGATACGAAGTGTCGCTCGCACACCCGGAACAGCATCTCTTCCACGTGACGATGACCATTCCCAATGTCGCGAGCGAAGTCACCGTGAAAATGGCGGCATGGAACGCGCTCTATCAGATTCGCGACTTCAGCAGTCACGTCCAGAATGTTACGGCCCTTGCCGGTACAGAAATATCGTCCATCGAAAAGCTGGATAAGCAATCCTGGAGGGTAACGGGCAAGGGGACCATTGCGATCCGCTATGATAGCTATTGGGATGAAATCGGCCCGTTCGCTTCGCAGCTTAATGGCGAGCACGCCTTTATTAATCCCGCGATGATCCTGATGTACGTCCCCGATCGCCGGTCCGAAGAGACCCTCCTCGAAATGCCGGATGTCCCCTATGAATGGCAGGTTGCTAGCCCTTCGCTCGCAGGCTTGTTACAGGTAAGCCGTGCCAGAGTGTTCACGATCATGGCAAAGACCTACGACGAGCTTGCGGACGGGCCAATTGAGATCGGAAAGTTTCAGGAGTTTGACTTGCCCGGAGTATCGCCCCACGTCGAGGTCGTAATCCACGGAGACAACTGGAAAAAGAAGCGGGTTGAGGAGGACCTGAAGCGCATCTGCCAGTACGAACTGAAGCTCATGGGCGGAGCTCCATTCGAGCGCTACACCTTCATTCTCCACTTTGGTAAAGGGGCCGGCGGCGGTGGCATGGAGCACGCGAACTCGACCGCGATTGGCGTCCATTCGGATGAATACTTACCGAGTGTCGCGGCACACGAATTCTTTCATCTGTGGAATGTGAAGCGCATCCGGCCAGCCTCGCTGGATCCCGTGGACTATACGAAGGAGCAATACACGCGCGCTCTGTGGTTTGCAGAAGGCGTGACGAACACGTATGGTTCGTACACGCTTGTTCGAAGCGGCGTCTGGAGCAAAGAGCAGTTCTACGCGGACCTCGGCGAACAGATCACCGAGCTGGAAGGCCGCCCGGCAAATCGCTGGCAGAGCGCAGAGCAATCCAGCCTCGATGCCTGGCTGGAAAAATATCCTCTCTACAATCAACCCGAATTCAGCGTCTCGTATTACACCAAGGGGCAAGTGCTGGGAAACTTGCTCGACATTCTAATTCGTGACCGCACCGGCGATGCAAAGAGCCTGGACGATGTCTTGCGCTTGATGAATGCGAATTTTGCGAAGCAGGGGAGAATGTATCGAGACAGTCTGGACGTCCAACTGACCGCGGAGACCATTGCCGGCGGCACGTTCGAGGAATTTTTCCGGAAATACGTGGCGGGCGCGGACCCCTTCCCCTATCAGCAGATCCTGGCGTTGGCAGGCTTGGCTCTGCGAACCGTGGAACGCCGGCGACCGGCGCTTGGCTTCTTCGCGGAGCACGATCCGAGCGGTCCTTTAGTCGTGAGCACGGTCGATGCCGAAGGCCCTGCGGCCCAAGCTGGCTTGCGGGCTGGGGATGTCATCCTCAACTGGAATGGTGGCGAGGTGCCCAAGCGTATGGAGCACTGGCTTCAGGAGCAAAAGGCGGGGGATCTGCTGAAGCTGCGGGTTCGCCGTGAAGACAAGGAGATTTCGCTCGAATTCCGGCTCGGGGAGATTAACGAGACTCTTTACGAGGTCATGGAGGTTTCGCACGCCGGTGAAAAGGCGCGCCGCATTCGAGAGGGGATACTACGCGGCGAGACCAGCGCGATTCCCATTCGCTAACGATGCGGTCGATTCCACGTTTCGCTTGACCAGCGCCGTGGGATTCGAGAAAGTCTTGCCTGCCCATGCTCCGAACTCTTTTCATTGGCGTCTTCTTGTCTCTGTACATCCTGCTCGTCGGGCCGCCGCTGCTGGTCTACACTCTGATTACCCGCAATGCTGATCCGATTTACTGGGCGGGCGTGAAAGGCGTGATGTTTTTTGTCAGGGCGGTTGGCGTGCGGGTTCACGTCCGGGGCCTCGAGCGTATCCCTCCGGACGTTTGCCTTTTTGTCGCCAATCATACGAGCTCAGCCGATGCGCCAGCAGTTGTTGGCGCCATTCCTCGAAGGATCGCCATTCTTCTAAAAGAATCACTCTTCAAATGGCCTATCGTGGGGCAAGCCTTTTTGGCGGCGCAGTTCATCCCCGTCAATCGAAGCGCTCGGGAATCGGCAATTTCCAGCGTCGAGAAGGCCACGGAAGCTCTCAAGGTCGGGCAGTCGTTTTTGATCTACCCCGAAGGCACGCGCAGTGCGGATGGCCGCCTGCAGGAATTCAAAAAAGGTGCGGTTATGATGGCGATTAAAGCGGGCGTGCCGATTGTGCCGATGGCCTGCTCGGGCGCTCACCATATCATGGAAAAAGGCTCACTGGTCATTCACCCAGGCGATATCCTTGTTGAATTTCTCGAGCCGATCGACGCTTCCAAGTATTCCTTGGAGGAGCGGGATACCCTGAACGAACACGTTCACGACGTCATGGCTGCGGGCCTGCCCCCGGACCAGCGCCCACTTGGTTTTCCTGGGGCCGCAGCCGGAGCATCAGCATCCTGATTTGTCGGCCGTGCAGGCGAGACTTCAGCGTGACTTCAGCTTCTCTACTTCCGCTTCCAGCTCGCGAACACGCTTTTGCAGATCGGGCATCCGATTCAGTGCCGCCGCATTCTTCAGCCATTGCCGATGGTCCACGCAAGGGCTGCCTGAATAGTGAGTGTTCCCAGCGAGGTCGTGTGGTATGCCACTTTGGGCCGTGATCAACGTGCGATCTCCGATAGAGATGTGTCCTCCCGAGCCGACTTGCCCCGCAAGAATGCAATCGCTGCCCACCTTTGTCGATCCGGCGAGCCCAACCTGGCCGCAAAGCAGGGTGTTGGCGCCAACGCGTGAGCCGTGGCCAACGAGAACAAGGTCGTCGATTTTGGCGCCGCGTGCGATGCGGGTTTCCCCAATAGTAGCCCGGTCGACGCAGGAGTTAGCCTGCAGCTCGACGTCGTCTTCGAGCACCGCGGGGCCGGCCTGAAGCATTTTGTGCCAAGTGCCGTCTCTCTGTTTGGCAAAACCAAAGCCGTCGCCGCCAATCACCACGCCGTTCTGCAATATGACCCGGTTGCCAAGGCGGCAAAACTCACGCACGATGGCGTGCGCGTGCGAGAAGAAATCATCGCCGATCTTCGCGCCCCGATAGATCGTAACGAAGCTGTGCAGCACGGCGTTGCGCCCAATTTCGACGTCTTCGTCAACATAACAGTAGGGCCCAACATGCGCCCCCTCGGCAATCTTTGCGCTTTTCGCGATGATCGCTGTCGGATGAATCCCCGGCGCATAGCGCGGCGGCTGATAGAAGAGTTCAATCGCGTGGGCGAAAGCGAGATAAGGATTCGGAGTGCGCAGCGCGGCAAGAGGCGGAAGATCGGGATAACGCGCCATCTTGATGCCTTCCTCGACTAGAACCGCGGAGGCGCGCGTTGAATGGAGCAACGGAAAGTACCGCCGATTGGCAAGGAACGTAATCTGCCCTGCCTCGGCATGCTCGATTCCCGCTACCCCGCGAATCTCGAGTTCCGGTGGACCTTCCAATTGGCATCCCAATTTCTGCGCAACTTCAGCAAGTTTCATGAAGGGGCTCCTCAATTCTTTGTGGGGCTGTCTGCGAGTCTCGCACAGGCCAAAGAGGGAAGTACAGCCGGCCTGCAAGCTACTCGTTGAAAAGGCGGGGCTGAGAAGCCGCGGCAGCAGCGGCCGCCGGCTTCCGGCGCGCGATGCCCACGACCCCGAGAACGGTCACTTCAGTGAGCGCGGCACGCGGAACAAAGATACGGTCCGTGGAAGAGTTTAGGTCCGGCGATGTGATTTGCAACCCGTTATCCAGCAGCGACAGCAGGTCGTTCGGCACAACGCCTTCCAGCGTTTCTCCGTCGGTGTAACGCAGCTTCACCCACAATCCGTCCAGCTTTGGCCGGCTCAGAAACGCCTTGCGCTCCGGTTCGAACGCGTCGGAAAACTCACGCACGAAATAGATCGATCGCACTCGAGCCAGCGGAACCTCTACGTGTTCCCCATCCGGCGTCAGAAGATCGAGGGGATCAGTCTGCCCCAGCTGCCCAGGGTTCAGGTAGCCGCGCAAGGGCTTCTTGTCGGCGAGCACAACGATAACCTTCTTGTGCGTTGAGGCTGGGGCTTTATTCTTCAAATTTCGGCGTTTCCCGGTCTGGATGGCCCAAATTTGCCAATCGTCAAAATGTATGTTATGTTAAGCACGTTTTTCCTGTCAACTTATTGTTTTCATTAGGGTTAGGGCCCCGGAGCACCGCCCTTTGACCGATAAAAAGAGCATCCTCAAATCGGCCTCGATCATCTCCCTGGTCACCGTGGTCAGCCGTGTTCTCGGCTACGTTAGGGACCAGCGCATCGCCCTCCTCCTCGGCACGACTGCATCCGCAGACGCCTATGTACTTGCCTACCGCATCCCAAACTTGTTTCGCCGTTTGGTTGCCGAGGGTTCCATGACGGCCTCGTTCATCCCGGTTTTCACGACCTACATGCGCGAGAAATCGAAAGAGGAAGTTTGGGACTTTGCGAACAAGCTTTTCTGGACCCTCGCTCTCGTCGTCGCTGTGATCACTATACTCGGAATGGTTTTCTCCCCCTCCGTCGTTCATTTGTTTGCCGGGAAGAATGTTGCCGGCGTCCAGGCAGTGGAGTTGAACCGGATCGTATTCCCTTACCTGTTTTTCATAGCTCTGGCTGCTCTCGCTATGGGGATTTTGAATTGTTTTCATCAATTCGGTCTGCCCGCCGCGACTCCCGTATTCCTGAATCTGGCCACCATTGCTTTTACGTTTGCCGTAGTCCGCAACTATTTCAAGGATGCCGCTATCTCCATCGTCGTGGGAGTGCTAGTAGGGGGAGTGTTGCAGTTCCTGATTCAAATCCCCTCCCTTGTGCGAAAGGGAATGAAGTTCAGTTTTGGGGTCTCGTTCTCCCACCCGGCGATCCGAAACGTGGCGCGCTTGATGATCCCGAGGCTCTTCGGTATTGGCATCGGCCAGATCAATCTCTTGATCGACACGCGGTTTGCCACCGCCAGTCGCATGCCCCCTGGAAGCCTCGCCGCGCTTTACGTCGCGGACCGCGTCATGGAGCTGGTGCTGGGTGGTTATGCCATTGCCGTCGCCACAGCTATTCTGCCTATGATGTCTCACCAGGCGGCTGCCAAAGATTATGAGTCGCTCAAGAAGACCCTCTCGTTTTCCGTTCGCATCGTGGCCTTCATCACCATTCCTGCCGCTCTCGGCCTGATGATTCTGCGCGAACCGATCATCCGCGTGCTCTTCCAACACGGCCAGTTCGTCGCGGAATCCACGCGCTTGACCGCCCGCGCTCTTCTCTATTATGCCGTCGGACTGCCGGCCCTGGCCTCCGTCAAGCTGGTCGTCCCGGCGTTCTATTCCACGCGGGACACCAAGACGCCAGTCATTATCGCTTCCATCTCGCTGGTTCTGAATATCGTTCTGAACATCGTCTTTTTGCAATTCTTTTTCAAGCGCGTCCAGAACGGCGGTCCGGCGCTCGCCACGGCCCTGGCTACCTTCTTTGATTTCTTCGCGCTCTTTATTATTTTCCGTCTCCGTTATGGCCCGCTCGGAACTCTGGATATCTTCCGTTCCTTTGCAAAGATTTCCTTGTGCGCCGCCATTATGGGTGTCGCCTGCTGGTTCGGGAATTACTACACCGTGTTCACCCTGCACTCGCGCTTCCTCGTGCAGCTTCTCGTTTTTGCCGCCCTGATCATCGGAGCGACAGCCCTTTATCTCGCCCTCGCTTGGCTCTTCCGCTGCCATGAAATCGAGGAAGTCTACGGAATTGCCACGCGGCGCACCGCTGGCGCGGGGGAAGGATACTTGGAGCCCTGATGGAAATTACGGCAACCATTTCGTCGTTCTTGACCTACGTGCGGGTGGAGAAGGGGCTGTCTCCCAACACCGTATCCGCGTATCGTCGCGATCTCGTAAAATTCAATGAATTTGCCCGCAAGCGCAAACTCAGCCTCGAGGCCGTCACCCGCGACGATCTCGTCGATTTCCTCGCGGGGCTCTACCGGCAGAAGCTGGAGAGCAAGACCGTGGCTCGGCACCTGGTCACCCTGCGTAACTTTTTCCGTTTCGCCCAGATCCAAGACCTGATTTCGGAAGATCCTTCCGTGAACCTCGAATCGCCGAAGGTCCGGCGTTCCTTGCCGGGCTATCTCCGCCTCGAGGAAGTCGAGCGCGTGCTCAGCCAGCCCGATGCGAAGACTCCTCTCGGCTTGCGGGACCGCGCCATGCTCGAGGTTTTGTACTCGACCGGCTTGCGTGTATCGGAGCTTACTGGGCTGCGCGTCACCGATCTCGATGCCAAGGTCGGCTGTGTTCGCTGCATCGGCAAGGGCGACAAGGAACGCATTGTTCCGGTTGGCAAGAAGGCGCTCGCCATCGTCGAAAAGTATCTCCGCGACGCCAGGCCGAAGCTGCTAGGCAAAGTCACCGGCAGTCCCACGTTGTTCGTGAATCGCCGCGGCGCGCAATTGAGTCGTGTCGGTGTCTGGAAGATACTTTCGGCCTATGGGCGGCAAGCGGGCATGCGCATGGCTCTTACGCCGCATATGCTGCGGCACAGTTTTGCCACGCATTTGCTGGAGCGCGGTGCGGACCTCAGGTCCGTTCAACTCATGCTCGGGCATGCGGACATTTCAACCACCCAAATTTACACCCACGTCGTGGAGGAGCGGTTGAAGCAGATTTACAAAGCGCATCACCCGCGCGCATAACGCGGCAGGCCAGGGGAACTCATTGCGGGTGCCTCCGCGGCGGTCAGCGCGGACACCCTGAAGCAGAAGGAGCGCAATGCCAGACTATATGTTTTTGCTGGAAAGCCGGCTCTCGCCGGAACAACGCGCCGTGATGTTGCGCGTGCAGGAACTTTCCGCCGCACTCGGATTCAACGTGTATCTGACGGGCGGAACCGTCCGCGACCTCGTTACCGGCGCTTCCCTCCGCGATCTCGATTTCACCGTGGAGGGGAATCCCTCGAAGATCGCTCACGAACTCGAAAAGGGTGGCGCCAAAATCCTCTCCGAGGATGAAAAACTTCGCCACGTCGAAGTGCTCTTCGCTGGCGATTGTGAAGGCAGCATTTCCGCCGCCCGCGACGACCATTACGTTCGTCCCGGAACGCGTCCCGAGATTCGCTGGTCCACCATCATGGAAGATTTGCGCCGCCGCGATTTCTCCCTCAACGCCATCGCCATTTCCCTGAACCCCGCCTCGCGCGGCTTGCTGCTCGATCCCACCAATGGCCTCTCCGATATTGAGCGTGCCGAAGTGCGTGCCCTCACCATTCACAGTTTCACGAACCAGCCAGTCCGTTTATTGCGAGTCTTGCGCTTCGCGGCGCGCATGGGCTTCAAGATTGAGCAGCGCACCCAGGAATGGTTTGACCTGGCTATCGAGCGCAATCTGCAGCAGACCATCACGCCGGAAGATGCCGGCGGTGAGCTTCGCGCTGTTGCCCGCGAGGAACGGCCATCCATTGTGCTGAAGGCTTGGGAAGAGCACGACCTCCTCGAGGCCGTCAATCCCGTGCTGGCTAAAAAACATCCGGCTTACGACGCCATCGGCCGCCTGATGAAGGTGCGCGAGGACCTGTTCACCGCGGGCTTCCGTCCGCGTCTCGCCGCTCCGATGCTCCTCGCCGTTCTGGGACGCTTAAAGGACCGGGAACAGGCTAACGTTCTCTCTAAGGCCGGATTCCGTTCCGCCGAATCGGAAGCCGCGCTCGGTTTTGAGGAAGAATCGTTGGAGGCCCAGAAGGAGCTCGTTGGGCGAAAGATGAATGCTCCCGTCGACGCTTTCCGGTTCCTCGAAAAGATGCCGCTCGATCAGATCGCGTACCTGATGGCCGAGTCCAATAAGTCGGCCGCTCTTTCAAAGATTCGGGCCTTTCTGAACAAATGGCGGCCCATGCGCATCGCTCTGCCGGTTGTGGCCACCGAGCTCGAAGCGCTTGGTATGCAGCGCGGAGCAAAGTTCGACCAGATCGTGGAACAAGTCTTCGCCATGCAGCTCACCGGTCGGGGCAAGACGCGCGAAGAGCGCGAAAAAATCCTGCGAAAGCTCAGCGGCATCAAGGAACCGCCGAAAAAGAAAGAGAAGGAAAAGAAGCCGTCAAAGGGCGCTGACAAGGCTCGCGCTGCGGCGGCGATGGGCGACGCCGCTCACAAGAAGCACGCCGCCGCAAAAATCGAGGCGACAAAGCAGGCGGCCAGGGGGAAACCTACGCCCCCGAAGCCCCACGCGAAGCGTGCCGCCCCAGCCTCTCATGGCAAGAGCGCTGCCTCCGGCAAGAAGATTCACGGGCGCAAGTAGCGCCTTGGTTCCAGCTATTACCACACTCGGGAACAATCGCCAGGGCGCCAGAAATGGTCGCATTTCCGGCTTATCGTCGCTAAGGTGCTATCACCGCAGACCGCACTTTTGGCTGTTTCCGTAAGGCCCTGGCACGGGACGCTACTAAGACCTTGGGAGGCCGCGCACTCCCGCTTGAGGCACATTTCATCCGGATCCGGCGAAATCTCTCTTCTAACAATTGCCAGGCTCGCGCCGCAAACTGAATCGCAGCTTCTAGCGTCCCGAAGCCTTTGCGCCTGACGGCAGTCTTTCAAACTCCTGGTTCAACCAGATGACGAAGGCATCCATAGTCTGGGAACGTCCCAGGAAACTCTTGACCAGATCGTTAGCCGGCATGGATCCGGTCTTTTCCAGCACTGTGGACCGGTAGCGCAGAGCTATTTCAGGTGCCAGTAGGCCGTTGCGATCGACCTTGTTGAAGAACTCCTCGGCGATCACCTTGTCCCACAAGTACGTGTAGTAGGCAGACGAATAACCGACAACGTGCACGAAAGACGCGATCTCATGGTCACCTTCGACGGGTCCGTAAGGCAGGAACCGCTTGGTGTTATCGGCAAACGCTTTCTCCAGCTTCGCGGGATCCGCTCTCGTGTTATGCAGATCGAAGGACACATTGGTATAAACGAGTTGCCTGCGTGCCCAGAGCCCGCGCCCAAAAGCGTCGGCCCGGTTGGCACGTCGAACCAGGTCGGCGGGGATTGGCTCACCAGTCTGAACGTGATGGGCAAAGGTGGCGAGAACCTTTGGATCGTGCATCCACTCCTCGAGCATCTGCGATGGAGCTTCGGCAAAATCATTCTCGAGGTTGCCGCCGAATCCCGCCCACTGCTGCTGCCCTTGGAAAATCCAGTGCATCAGGTGTCCGAATTCGTGAAAGAACGTCGTGACATCACCGTACTCCATCAATCCAGGCTCACCCGGTTTTCCACCTGAGAAATTGCAGATCAATGTTGCCTCGGGTAACTGCTGTCCGCGCTTGCCATCGAGTATCGGATCGGAACTGAACCACTGGTCTTTGCCAGGCCGGGGATGCATATCGAGGTAGATTCGGCCTAGCCGACGGTCTCCATCAAAGACGTCGAAGGCGCTCACCGAAGGATCCCAGGTTACCGCATCATTGGCAGGACGAAACTTAACTTTGAACAATCGGGATGCGACGTCAAGGATCCCCTGCTGGACGCGATCGTACGGGAAATACGGCCGTGCCGCTTCAGAATTGAAGTCAAACTCCATTCTTCGAAGCTGCTCGAAATAGTACCTGCGATCCGGCATGGAGATTTGGGTGAGCGACGGATGCTGTTTGCGCGCGAGCGCCAACAGCATTTGGTATTCGCGATCGGCGACCGGGCGCGATGCAGCATCAATTTGATCGATGAAGTGGCTGATGGCTTGAGAATTGGCGGCCATCTTGTCAGCGGCATTCAGATCCGACCAGTGCTTATAGCCGAGCAGGTTGGCGAGTTCTTCACGCTTCTTCAGCAGATCAGCGAGCACAGTAACATTCTCCGGATACGCACGGGCTTCATATGCAAGGTACATGCGGCGGCGCAGGTCCGCGCTGTGAGCAAAATCCAGCACCGGGGTTACATCCGGAGAGTCACTGGTGAGAGTGATGCTGCCGGCCGCGGCAGGCTTGTGGAGGAAGATGTAATCGTCAGGCAAGCCCTCAAGTCCCGCCCGATTCTTGACAACCACCTTTAACTGGGACTCCTGGGTGCTCCGCTGAAACTGGGTGGCGAGCTTGGTAATGTTGTCGTTAAGCGACTGGATGCGCGCACGGGTTGCGTCGTCCTTGTCTATGCCGGCAAGACGAAATTCGAGGAGGGTGCGATTCACATAATATTGCGTCGCAGGGTCGGCCCTGGAAATATCCATGTCGGACAGCGCGTGGAAAATCGCCGGGTTAAGGGAGAGGGCTGTCGCCACCGCGCTGACTTTCTGCACCATCGCTTGTGCACGGTCGCGTACGTAAGCGTCAGGACTCACGGCCTGCATCAAGCCGGACTGGGTGCCGGCCGTGTCGAGCTTCTCGATGGCATCGTCGTAAGGCGAAAGAGTGTTTTCGATCGTGCGTGGCCCTTTAACTGCTAGAAGTTCGCTAATAGATTTCTGAACGGCGTCCAGTTGCTCATTGACCCGTTTCTCGAAGATTGTCGGATCCAGAGGCTTATCCCAAAGATGCGGACCGTACGCGGCGGTCTGGGCAAAGGCACCTTGGAAACCCCCTGCGAAAAGCAGGATCATGCACGCAAGCTCCCGAACCACCCGAACGCGGAACGTCATAGCTTTCCTCTCTACGATATGCTTTGCACCCGCGCGATGCGGATCGCAGTGTCAATTGAACTGCCCGGAGGGTTTAGATTATCCACGCCGGGGAGAATACATCCAAGGTAGCGTTTTCGAAAGCCTGGATCTGCCGAATCCCGCGAAGGAGCTTGAGCGCCTTGCTACTACAGACTGTCTTGCGTTTTCCTTTCTGCAGGTCTCTTACCATGCGGAGCATATCGACTTTTTCCGTATCCTGTTAGAATCAGGTTCCATGGGCCAACCGCAGTTCGTTCACCTTCACGTTCACACCGATTACAGCCTGCTCGATGGGGCTTGCGAAACCTCCGAGCTTTTGGATGAAGCGTCCCGCCAGAAGATGCCCGCCGTGGCCATCACCGACCATGGCAATCTCTTTGCCGCTGCCAATTTCTTCTATGAAGCCAGCAAGCGCGACGTCAAGCCCATCATTGGCTGCGAGGTCTACGTGGCCAAAGGCAGCCGCCATGACCGCGGCGAAAAAACGAACGGCGGCAATGGCCAGGATCGCGGCGAAGCCGAACCAGGAATGCGCGGCTCGAATCATCTCGTACTCCTCTGCGAGTCTCTCGAGGGCTACCACAATTTAATCAAGTTGGTCTCCGCCGGTTTCCTCGAAGGCTTCTACTATCGCCCCCGCATTGATTACGATTTGCTTGCCAAACACAGCAAAGGTCTGATCGCGCTTTCAGCCTGCCTTCGCGGTCCAGTGACGGAAGCGGTTGTGGATCAGAAGTACGATCAAGCGCGCGAGAATGCCTACCGCTTGCGCGATGTTTTCGGCAAGGGAAATTTCTTCCTCGAAATTCAGGATCAGGGATTGCCGGTCGAAAAAGATGTCAATCGCGAACTCGTCCGTCTTTCGAAAGAGACTGGCATTCCGCTCGTCGCCACCAACGATTGTCATTACCTTCATCACGAAGACGCTCACGCTCAGGAAGTGCTGCTCTGCATCCAGACCGGCAAGACTATGAGCGACACCAATCGCATGAAGTTCCAGACCGACCAGTTTTACTTCAAGAGCGCTGTCGAAATGGCCCAGGTTTTCGGCGAGCTTCCCGAAGCGTTGAGCCGCACCGTGGACATTGCTTCGCGCTGCAATGTCAAAATTGAGCGCATCCCGAATCCTTTTCCGGAGTTCAAAGTCCCGGAAGGCCATACTTCTGCGAGTTATTTTGAATCGGTGGCGCGCGAGGGTTTCGCCGCCCGCGTTCCGCAGCTCGAGCGCCAAGCACAGCAGGGATTCCTGCGGAATTCGCTGGCGGAGTACGAGCGCCGGTTGAACTCCGAGATCGAAATGATCAAGAAGATGCGCTACGAAGGCTACTTCTTGATCGTCTGGGATTTTATTCACTACGCGCGCGCGCAAAACGTTCCTGTCGGACCGGGGCGCGGTTCGGCAGCGGGTAGCCTCGTCAGCTACGCCCTGCGCATCACCGACGTCGACCCTTTGCAGTACAACCTGCTCTTCGAACGTTTCCTGAACCCCGAGCGCGTCTCCATGCCCGATATTGATATCGACTTCTGCATGCGGCGGCGCGGCGAGCTGATCGAATACGTGACGCAAAAGTACGGCCGCGAAAATGTCGCGCAGATCATCACTTTCGGAACCATGGCCGCGAAGGCCGCGGTGAAGGACGTTGGCCGCGCCATGGACATTCCCTACGGCGAAGTGGATCGCTTGGCTAAGCTCATTCCCACCACCCTCGGCATCGAATTGAAAAACGCCTTGGAAGAAGCCCCGCAGCTTAAAGCGGCCATCAATAGCGATGAACGGCTCAAGGATTTGATGGCCGTGGCGTTGCGTCTCGAAGGTTTGTCGCGGCACGCCTCCACACACGCGGCGGGAGTGGTGATTTCTCCGAGACCGCTCACGGACATTGTCCCGCTCTACAAGTCAAACCGCGATGAAATCACCACGCAATACGACATGAATGCGCTCGAGCGTATCGGCCTCCTGAAGATGGATTTTCTTGGCCTGACGACGCTCACCGTGCTTCACGATACCGTTCGCATGATCCAGTGGAACCGCAACGCGATAATTGATATCGACAAACTTGCTTTGGACGACCCCGAAACCTACAAACTCTTCGCCCGCGGCGAAACGACCGCCATCTTCCAGTTCGAATCCCACGGCATGCGCGACATTCTCCGCCGCTACCAGCCCACTCGCATCGAAGATCTCACCGCTCTCAACGCGCTGTACCGTCCCGGCCCTATCCAGGGCGGTATGATCGACGATTTCATCAACCGCAAACAAGGCAAGACCAAGGTCAGCTTCGAACTTCCGCAGTTGAAGGACATTCTTGAGGAAACCTACGGCGTAATTCTCTACCAGGAACAGGTGATGCAAATCGCCAATCTCCTGGCGAGTTTTTCGCTTGGGGAAGCGGACATCCTTCGCCGCGCAATGGGAAAGAAGAAGAAGGAAGAGATGGCCGCGCAGCGCGCCAAGTTCATGACTGGATGCGCTGCCAACAAAATTCCCGAGAAAAAAGCCGAGCGCATCTTTAACCTGATGGAGGAGTTTGCCGGCTACGGCTTCAACAAGTCTCACTCCTGCGCCTACGCCTTGCTGGCTTATCAGACGGCTTATTTGAAAACGCATTATCCCGTAGAATTTATGGCCGCCCTTCTGACCTCGGAAGCCGGCAACGCCGAAAAAGTCGTGAAGTACATCAATGAAGCGCGCGGCATGAGCATTTCTATTCTCCCGCCCGATGTGAATGAGAGCGATCTCTACTTCACGCCCGTCGCGGAATCGATTCGCTTCGGTCTCGCCGCGATCAAGAATGTTGGCGAGAATACCGCCAAAGCGATTCGTGAATCGCGGCTGAGTCAGGGAGAATTCAAATCGCTTTATGATTTCTGCGAACGTATCGAATCGCGCTTTCTGAACAAGCGCGTGTTTGAGAGCCTCATTAGGTCGGGCGCCGTGGATTCTCTCGGTCCGCGCGAATCCATGCTGGCGTCGGTGGATGATGCCGTCGCCGCCCTGCAGCGCGCTTCCCGGACGCGCGAATCCGGGCAGCACGGATTGTTCGGAACCGCTGCCGCTCCCGCGCCGATGCCGTTCGAATTGCTTGAGGCTGCGCCTTGGACCGAAGAAGAGCGCCTCGCCAGCGAATACGCCATGCTCGGTTTTTACGTTTCCGGGCATCCGCTGGCGAAATACGCTTCCCGCTTGATGGATCTGAAAACCGTTTCTCTCGATCAGGTCGAGGAACAGCGAAACGGAAAAGACATCACCGTTGCAGCGTTGATCGTCGGCACGCGGCCAATGCGTTCGAAAAAGGGCGCTCGCTGGGCCATCTTTACAATTCAGGATATGACCGGCGTTCAGGAACTCCTCGCTTTTCCGGAAAGTTTTGCGCGCCTCGAACAGCTCTTGAAGCCGGGGAATCCACTTCTCTTGAAAGTACGTGTGCAGGTGGAGGAAGCCGGCACGCGGCTTTCACTGCAGGAGGCGCGCCGGCTCGAAGAAATGGCGGAGCGCGCTGCACCTAACGAGCTTCGCGTTCGAATCGAAATGCAATCGCTGAGCGAGGATGCTCTCGACCGTCTGGAGGATTTGTTTGCCGCTGCGCCCGGGCCGTGCCAGGTGGTGTTCGAATTGTGCTCGCCGGACGGTTCTATGGCCGTGCTGCAGGCGCAGCAGCGCGTGAAAACCACGCCCGAATTGGTGGAAGCGGTACGGGAAATTTGCGGCCACCCCGCCGTTCGAATGGTGCCAGAATGAGCGCAAAAGAAAAAACCAAAACCGGCGCGCCGCCCGCATCCCGTTCGAAAGAGAGCGACCGCCAAAAGGAAATCGAGCGCCAAAAAGAAATCGAGCGCTTGGAAAAGGATGTCGAGGAATTGCGCCACCTGGCCGGGAACGAGGACGCCGACGCGGAGTTGGGACGCATTCGCGAGCAGGTTGCGGAATTACGGCGGGAGTTTTACACGCACTTGGGGCCCTGGCAGCGCGCGCAGATCGCGCGTCACCAGCAGCGTCCGTACACGCTGGATTTTATCGGTTTGCTGTTTACGGATTTTATTGAGCTGCACGGAGACCGGGGGTACGCTGACGACAAGGCGATCATCGCGGGATTGGGAAAATTTCATGGGCGCCCCGTGGCCATCATCGGCCATCAAAAAGGCCGCGACATGAAGCAGCGGCTGGTGCGAAATTTCGGGCAGCCCAAGCCCGAGGGCTACCGGAAAGCGCTGCGCGTGATGCAACTCGCGGCGAAGTTTGGCCGGCCGATTCTTACGCTGATCGATACGCCTGGGGCTTATCCGGGGATCGATGCGGAAGAACGCGGCCAGGGCGAAGCGATCGCGCGAAATCTTCGAGAGATGGCGCGGCTGCGGGTGCCGGTGATCGTCACGGTGACGGGCGAGGGCGGCTCGGGCGGGGCGCTGGCAATTGCGGTCGGCGATCGTGTCAACATTTTGGAAAACAGTTTCTATTCGGTGATTTCGCCGGAGGGGTGCGCTTCGATCATCTGGCGCGATTCGACGAAAGCGGAAACTGCCGCCGCAGCCATGAAGATCACGGCAAAAGATTTGAAAGAGCTGGGGATTGTGGACGAGATCGTTCCGGAGCCGGAGGGCGGCGCGCACACCGACCACGAAGGGGCGGCGCGGTTCTTGGATGAAGTGCTGGACCGGCAACTGGCGGCGCTGACGAATCAGCCCCTCCGTGAACTGCTTGAGGTGCGCTACGAGAAGTTCCGCAAGATGGGACAGTTTTTCGATTTGGGGAATTGACCGACATTCGTGGTTTGTGACTCGTGTTCCGTGGCTCGGGCTCGCGGAAGGGGAGAGGAAGACCTCAGCCCTAAGGGCCTGAGCTACAGGTCGGAAGTGCGCCATAATATCCCCACCCCCGTGTTTTTTGTAAGTGGTACATCTAAAGGGTTTAGCTAGAGCGTAAGTCTTTTGTTTGCAACACTTGCCTGGAGATCCATAAGTGTTGCAGCTAAAGGACTTAAAGCAATGGTGGAAAGGGACCCCGACAGGGTCGGGGCAGGTGTGTGGACAGTGGTCCGCGAGGAAAAGAACGGGAGATGGGGAATGAGAGCTAGGGGCTAGGCCCAGGAAAGAGGCGGGAGGCCGACGAGGATCGTGGGCGAGAATCACACCGGACGATAGCACGAACTAATCAAGTTGTTAAGTGCTTTGCAGGGAAAAGTCGAAATTGCGGGTTGAACGGCTGCTGAGGCGGGGTGAACGGTTTCCGTAGAGGCGAGACCAGTTATCGTCCGGGCCACCCGCCCACTCAGATGGTATCCCGTGGTTAAGGGGCTGCCACCCGCCTGATCCGAATTGACTGCCTAGAAGAGAGAGAAGAAGGAATGATAAAACAGGCAAGAAAAAAGCAAAATCAAAACCCGCACCCTTAAAACCGAAGGGTGCGGCACCCCCGTCGCGCCGAGCGGCTAACGGCCTGCCACCCGCCGGCGGGATTAGGCGTCGAGGGAGTAGATGTCGTGGAAAGGCTAGATGTCGAGGGGGGGCTTGATGTAGGCGGCGCCGTGGCGGTGGAGGCCTGCGGAGGGGATGGCTTGGGAGAAGACGATGCGGATGGGAACGAAGATGGCGCCGGTACCGGGAGTGAAGGGCACGGCGACTTCGACGCGGGTGCCTTCGGGATATTGATTGCGGCTGCGGAAGCTGAGGCCGCCCTTGGATAGATCTTCGCAGACGGCGATTTCTTCTTGAAAGCCGCGATGGCGAATGCAGGCGAGGACGCGAGCTTTGATGCGCGTGCGGTTGCGGCGAGGAATGACGCGTTCTTCGACGGCGGTGCCGGGCGCATCATTTTCAGGATCGCGCATTTCGGATTGGGATTCGATCCAGATCGAGGGCGAATCGCAAAGCTTGCAGACGCGCGCGATGCATTTGCGGACTTCGAAAGATTTCAACTGCAGCTCGTCGAGATAGACGACTTCGCGACGCTGGCAAAAGCTGCACTCCATGAGAAGACGAGCGAGAGCTTCCTCGGCTTTGTGAGGGGCGGGGAAGTCGATGTCCCAGAAGTCGGAGCGCGAATCGAGAATATGAATGGCGTAAAGGAAGTTATTGGGCGGGTCCTGGTCAATTTCGGCGACGACGCGGGCGCGGGACTTTTTCCAGTTGTCGCCTTCGAGGCTGCGGCGCAAGTGGAGCTCCTGGCCCATGGAAAGTTTTTCGGCCAGGCGGAGGACGCCGCCATTGCGGCTGACGAGCAGCGTCTCGGCGTTGTGCGTGACGGCGACGCCAGCGGAGGTAAGCCACGATACCTCGACGGGCATGCGGAATCGCACGCGGTCGCTTTGCCGGAGTCCATCGGAAAGTGTGGTCATGGCGCGATAATAGAAAAACCTGCAAACAGGCTAGCACGCCGGGACAGGGCGGGCGGTTTGGAGAAACGCTGGTTTGTCGTTCCAAGTAATATCATGCACGGATAAGGCCTGATGAAGACGGGGCCTCGCTGGTGTTATCTTTTTGGCGTTCACAATGGTTTGAATAGTCATGAGCCGGGTTGTTTGAGGCAAACTAATAAGTACCGGACGCGCCCCCGGTAACCAAAAGCCGTTTGCAGCCCGGCCGAAACGACAGTGAGCAACGTCATTTCCATGGACGACCGAACCTTGAAAGGCGACGCGCGGGGGATGTCTGTTCGCGACCGCCGTTACTGCATTCGCTATCCGTTTGCGGCGGACGTTGAGGTGCTGGACCTGGAGAGTGGCACAAAGGCAGTGGGCGTTACGTCCGACATTTCCATGGGCGGCGCGTTCATCTGCACGAGCCGGCCGTTCGCTTTAAATGCCCGAATGAGAATCACCCTCAAGCGGAAGGACCAAAGGGTGGAAGCGCTGGCCGTGGTGCGTATTGTGAAGCCGCGGATCGGCATGGGCGTTGAGTTCATGGACGTCGAGGCGCCTTACAACGACGTGCTGTTCCGCTGGGTAGAACAACTCCGCAAGTCCCGCTGACAATTTTTAATTCACCGATCATCCTGGTTTGAGCGGTGCCGCATGCGCACGTCAAGTTCGCGCATCAGGGCCGCGTATCAAGGCCGCGTATCAAGGCCGCGTATCAGGGCCGCGTATCAAGGCCGCGTATCAAGGGGACGTTTGCTTTTTTCGTAGAATTCGTTCTGTAGCTTGAGGCTCTGATCGTCTGCCTTTGCGGCGCGAATGGCGTCGACGGTGGCGGCGATCCAATTGTTCATGTTCCATTCGCCGAGCTCCCGGGTGGCGACCGAACCGTCACCGGAGTAATGGTTCGGAAAGCGGCCGTACCACCAGATGCCGGTGTACACGTCGTCCGGCAAGTTCACGCGTTTCCAGTCGCTGCCAGATTCGCTGGAGGCGCGATCGAGGTGCACCAGGTCGGGCCGGGAGACCATGGTGTTCGAGGTTTCGTTCTCCCCGGCGTGGTAATCGATGCCGGTTGATTTTTTCGGCGGCCCGCCGGGGCGGCTCCTTTCGCCGTCGAGGACGTAAACGACAAAGTCGTGTGGGCGATCGAGTTGCGCCTGGGCGAAAAAGGGAAGCAGATGTGCGTTTCCGCCGTGGCCGTTGACGATGAGGATTTTCTTGCAGCCATTGCGCGCCATTTCGCTAGTGGTCTCCTGGAGCAGCTTCAACTGGAGTTCCATGCTGTAGGCGACGGTTCCCGGTTCGTGCTTGGCTTCAAAAATTTGCCCGAAGTAGTACTGCGGAAAAACGACGGCGAACTCACGCTCCGCCGCCTGCAAGGAAGCGTGCCGCACATTGAGAAGGTCCGTGCCCAGCGGCAGATGCGGCCCATGTTTTTCCAGGATGCCGAACGGCAAGAGGCACGTCCCTTTGGATAGCTGAATGGCGTCGCGAAACTCCGCGGCAGTCAGCTCTTCCCACTTCGCGGAGAGCTTGGACTGCGCATGGATGGAACTAGCAGCGACGAGAAATACGAACAGAGAACAGACTACTGCGCGCTTCATTGAATTTCCTCCTGAACCGCCCTGCATTTTAGCCTTATACCATCTCCTCAAGCCGCCGCTTTTTGGGCTCGATGCCGAAGCGGAGGACCACGACGATTTGCACGAGGAGAAAACCGATCATCAGGCTGAGAACGCCGCGAATTCCGTATGACCGGAACAAAGCCACAGCCAGAAACGGCGTCAGAATCGTCGCACCGCGGCCAAAGGTGTTGCAGATTCCCGAGGCCCGCAGGCGAACTTCAGTGGGGAACAGTTCCGGAATGTAGATCGCGAAGAGAGTAGCGACCAGGATATAGATGGGAATGGTCAGCAGGAAACCGACGGTGATTAACGTGGCCGTCTGGTGGATAAACGGATATATGCCTCCGAGCACGATGGTGATTAGGGACGCGCCGACGATGGTGGGCTTGCGCCCCCAGGAGTCTGCAGCAAAGGCGCCCATAGCCGACCCGAGCGGCGCGCCGAGCGACATGATGAGCGAGTAGCTGAAGGAGGTAACGATGCTCAGCCCCTCCTGAACGAAAAAGGAAGGCAGCCAGGTCACGAAGCCGAAGATCAAGGTGTTCATCACGATCAGGGTTGTGGCTCCCACGATCATGCGAGGAAGAAGCGCCGAGCTAAGCAGTGAACCGAGACTGGCGGAGGGATGTGCGGATAATCGCGGCACGGGTTGCGGAAGCGGACCGTGCTCCCACGAGACTTCACTTTCGATGGACCCTAAGAGAGCTTCAGCTTCGGCGGTTCGGCCAACCGATTCCAGCCAGCGCGGCGACTCCGGCAGCGCCTTGCGCAGATACCAAACGACCAGCGCACCCAATCCGCCGAGCGCGAACATGGCGCGCCAGCCGAAGTGCGGGATGATGAGCGTTCCCAGGAGTGCGGCGACGGGCAAGCCGCTCACCACGATGACGTTCATGCCGCCAAGCCATTTGCCGCGGGCCTGCGGAGGAACGAACTCCGTCATCGTCGAGTAGCCGACGACGTTTTCGGCCCCGAGGCCCACGCCCATGATGAAGCGCAGCAGGGTCAGCACGGCCATCGACGGAGCGAAGGCGGAAGCGATGGACGCGAGACCGAAGATGGCGAGATTGGCCTGATAGGTGAAGCGGCGGCCGTAGCGGTCGCCGAGGAAACCGGTCAGAAAAGATCCCAGCATCATGCCGACGAACGTGAGGGACATGAACTGTGCGTTCTGACCCATGGTGGAAAAGCCGCTCTTCAGCGTGGCGCCAAGAACGGTTGCGGCGACGTAGATGTCAAAGCCATCGAAAAACATGCCCGTGCCGATCAGCAGCATGATGCGGCGATGGAATCTGGAGATGGGGAGCCGATCGAGGCGCGCGCCGGAGTCCGCGGTCACAGTGAGTTCACTTTTTCCTCGCGAGCAAGGCCAGGCTACCCTTCGTCAAGGCGTCAACGGCGAGGCGGCAGTTTTGGTAAAAGAAGTTTTGCTGGGCGTTGAGAAAAAAGCTTTTGCAGCGACGCACGGCGGAAGGGTCGAGCCGCAGGATACGCTCGACGAGGGCTTCGGCTTCGGCGGAGAGGCGATCGGCGGGACAGACTTGCGAGATCAGACCGATTTGCTGCGCGCGATGCGGGTCGATGGGCTCACCGAACAGAACAAGTGGAAATGCGAAGCGGGGAAGCGCGTATTCACCGAGATAGGACATGATGGCGGCTGGGGCGAGACCGGAACGCATTTCGGGGAAAGCGAGGGAGGCGTGCTCCGCGACGAGCGCGAAGTCGCATACGATCGCGAGGCCGAAGCCAAAGCCGAACGCGTGGCCTTGGACCTCCGCGATACTGATCAAAGGAGTGGACCGCAGGGCAGCTTTCAACTTGAGGATACGAGCCGATTCACGGCGGATTGCCGCAGGGGTGCGGCCCGCGCGCTCGCGTCCCGTGCAGAAAACGTTGCCCCGCGCTCGAATGCGTAAGACGCGAGGGCGGGGATTGGAGGCCTCCTTGCGGAGCTCGGCCAGCATGGCGTCAAACATCGCGCCGGTGACTTCGTTGCCGTGGCTGGGGTTGTCCAAGGTAAAGGTGAGGATGTCAGCGGTGCGATCGATCACGACGCCCTTGCCCGCAGTAGGGCTGGAGGCGACAGTTGGGTTCTTGCTGGTCATGGCGGGCACGGTATACAAGGAATGCAGGCCTGTCAAATGGCGCGGAAACTGCCTGTATGAGATGTCAGAAGTCACTTTCTTTGAATTCACGGAGAGGAAAAAAGAACCGTGGAGATTTGCCAGTTGATGCAAGATTGCCATCCTCTGTCGTCGGACAAAGAATGGCGGGGACGACCAGACTGGAACTCGCGAGAACAAGCGTACCCTACTCCCTCTTTGACCGGAAAGTGTTACGCAGTGGATTCCATGAGCGAACCAAAGGGGTCATGAATCTGGATGGCAGGCTGCGAGGCCATACCGGAGGAGGATACAATCCGTATCGTCAGTCGAGTGACCCTGGCAGAGAATAGGTACTAAAATGATTCAGAAAAGGTGGAGAACTTTACCATAGTTGTGCAAGGCGATTCACGCATCTGGCAAGACCCCACCACGGCGAATGTCCTTTCGATGCAGTGACTTCCGACCTGAATGCCAAATGGCGGGACACGTGCTGGGACATGAAAGTACCTTTAGGGTCGAACCGATCAAGCAATTGAATGAAGACAGTTTTAAAGTGAGTCATTGTGCTTCCAGACGTGCCTTGGCGGAGCAAATTGTTTAGGCGGATCATCCCACTACCCGCGGCTCTGCGGCTTTGTTTGCTCGTCCTTGTTGGATCCTTCTTTGGCAGCATACCGGCACAAGCAAGTAATGTAAGTGCGCTTGTCTCTGGGTCAAGGTTACCTTTTGCGATCGACGATTTTGATGGGGACCATCGTCCAGATTTAGCAAGCGTTCAGCCGATATCTAAAGGCTCCTCCGGCACAATTTACAGGATTCAGTTCCAGCTGAGCGCGGTTGGCCAGCAATTCATCCATTTGGTAGGGCCCTCGGGGGGGCTGCAAATCACCACGCGAGATGTGAACGGCGACGACATTCCCGATCTGATCGTCAGTTCAGCCTGGAGAGAAGAAACCCTTGCGGTCTTAGTCAACGACGGACGCGGGGCTTTTTCATTAGCTGATCCAGCTTCATTTCCAAGGGCCCCTGGTGGGTCTGGGAAGACTCTGAATGCTACGTTGCCACCGCAGACGGACACAGTTGCAACACCCACGAAACTGACTGTCGGAGATTTCTCCGGATCGAAGTATCTGTTACATCCAAGCCCGGCGACGGGCTCCATTCCACGAGCGAACTTTGCGACACTCCGCAGTCTCCTCTTAGAGTCTCTTCTCGGACGCGCACCTCCAACACCCTCCCGCGCCTGAACTTCGCTTAAGCTGTACAAACCGGCGGCTTCCGGCCTCGTCCCACTTTGTGGATTGGCGATGTCTAGCCGTTCTTCCTTAGCAAAACACTAACTTGAACATTCGAGTCGCGCTGACTGGAGCTCCCTCCGAAATATTCCAGGCAGTGCTTGGAGATCTATCATGGCCGAGGCGGAGAAGTACAGCCCATTGGCGACAAGATCTGAGCTATTTACGGGTCTTGCCGGTTCTGTTTGCACAAATATCCTGTCCACCGCGCGCCCTATGGACTTCAGGAGCCGCCAGGTGATTTATTTCGCGGGCGATCCGATTGAGCAAATTTTCTTGCTGACCAGCGGTCGTGTGAAGATAACGCAGTTCAGTGAACGCGGTACGGAAGTCATTCTTCGGCTTTGCATCCCCGGCGAAGTAATTTCCGAGCTTGCTGTGGTGCCGGGGAGCAGACACTCCACGACTGCACAAGCAGCCCAGGATTGCGAGGTGCTTGCCTTGGATTCAGCGACCTTCGAGGCTGCCATGGAACGTTTCCCAGACCTGCGATGCAATGTAAAGCACATCCTTGAACAGCGCCTTGAAGAGCTTGAACGCCGGTTTTGTGAAATATCCACTGAAACGGTCGCGCCACGGCTGGCTCATGGGTTAGTTCGTTTACTTGATCAAATAGGTCGTAAGGTGAACAGCCATGTTGAAATCAACGTCTCGCAGGAGGCGCTGGCGCAAATGACATCCATGGCCTCGTTCACCGTGTGCCGGATACTCACCAACTGGGAAAATCAGGGGCTCTTGAAACTTCGAAGGGAAGTGATTGAGATTCACAATGTTCCTGGCCTCATGGGTCTATGTAAGGCCAAGTAAATTCCAGGTTCTGGGAGCTGCTTAAGGGAATGGAGGCTACCATTTCTGAACCGACCATAGTTGGTGTTCGGTCTGCGGGCGAAACGTCGAAATTGCGATTGCAGGGCTCCAGTCCGCTTCTCACACGGTTCTCAGCCGCCTATCGGTATCTATCCCTTGAATACAAGTATGGCAATATGCCCGATATCTCTGGAAGGCGGACATGAGGCCCAGACCGAGCATCGCAAAAGAACGGTTCTATTCGGTGGACGATTTTAACCGCGAATTTGCGAATGATAATGCCTGCCTTGAATTCATCAAAGAGCAGCGCTGGCCGAATGGGGTCACCAAGTGCGAGAAGTGCAACATCGAGCGTAAGCATCACCGCGTGACTGGCCGTACAGCGTACGCCTGCGACCACTGTGGGAATCACATCTACCCGCTCACTGGGACTGTTTTTGCGAAGAGCACTACTTCACTCAAAACTTGGTTCTACGTCATATACCTGATGGGTTCCACAAACAGCCGCATATCCGCAAAGCGAATTCAGCGCGAAACCGGCGTTACGTACAAGACAGCGTGGCGCACATTGCGTGAGATTCGGCGATTGCTCAACAATGAGGACTTGCCATTGGAGCGCCCGACGGCAAAGCTAGACGATGGAGACGCATGTGGTCTTGCGCGAGAAGGGGAATCGGCTGCCTCTCTTACAGCGGAAGAGAGAACGACAAGCGAGCTTACTTGCATGGGAATAGCATCCGACTGAATCGACGAAAGGGCGGCAATTTGCCGCTCAATGCGCTTTTGGAGGGGGCTTCCTGGAAGGCGTCTTAATCGCTTTCGCGACAATAGCCGTGAAAGTATCTCGCGTTATCGGTCGCATTTTTTTTCGAGTCTCTTCGCGCGGCTGTAATGTCTTTCGCGTTCGCTTCATAAGCTTACTGTATCACTTCGCCTGCAATTCAAGACGTAAAGATCCAAAACGTCATGGCCCCTGGAAGCCGGGCTATGCCAATTGCGAT
>Ga0137409_10000579_pt1 | contig 40353 bp, 26 predicted proteins | sample CZODoug1_16funga_FD_122059 | JGI IMG/M metagenome (GOLD analysis project Ga0137409, IMG submission 122059) | Vadose zone soil fungal communities from Angelo Coast Range Reserve, California, USA - CZODoug1_16fungal (Hybrid Assembly) | ecosystem: Environmental > Terrestrial > Soil > Vadose zone...
GGTGCCGTAGGTGATGGTGGCCGGCGTGCTCCAGGTGATGGTGGGCGTCGACTTGACGACCGTGATCGCGACGGCCCGAGTCGCGGTCGTGTAGTTCACCGCATCGGTGGGCGTGAAGGTCACCGACAGCGTCTGGCCGACGCCGGCCGACAACACCGTCCCGGCGGCCGGCGTGTAGACGAAGGTACCCGCCACACTCGCGGTCGCATTCAGTTGCGTCGCGCTCAGCGCCGAACCGTAGACGAGATCTAGTGGCGTGGCCCACGAGATCGTCGGCGTTGCCTTCGTGACAGTGATCGCGACACTCGCGGTCGCCGGCGTGTAGTTGGCGGTGTCAGTCGGCGTGAAGGTCACCGACAGCGTCTGCCCGGTGCCCGCATTGAGGACCGCGCCGGCTGACGGTGTGTAGACGAACGTACCGGGCACACTCGCCGTCGCGTTCAGTTGCGTCCCGCTCAGCGCCGTTCCATAACCGATATTCGCCGGCGCACTCCACGTGATCGTCGGCGCCGCCTTCACGACCGTGATCGCGACCGTGGCCGTCACCGACGTGAAGTGGATCGTGTCGGTCGGCGTGAAGGTCACCGACAACGTCTGCGCCGCTCCGGCCGACAGCACCGTCCCGGCCGCTGGTGTGTAGATGAGCGTGCCCGGCACGCTCGCCGTCGCGTTCAATTGCGTTCCGCTCAGCGCGGCGCCATAGACGATGTTGGCGGGCGTCGGCCAGGTGATGGTCGGCGTCGCGATCGCCACGGTCACGCTGACCGTGGTCGACGTCGTCTGGTTCGTCGCGGCATCTCGCGCCCGCGCGGCAAGCGTGTGGCCACCGATCGCCGCGGTCGTTGCGTTCCAGTTCAACGTGTAAGGCGGACTGGACACTTCGAAACCGAGCGGCGCTCCATCCAGGATGAACTGCACCCCGGCCACACCGACGTTGTCAGCGGCAGTCGCCGATACGACAACGGCAGTCCCTGACACCGTCGCTCCAGCGGCGGGCGCCGTCATGGAGACCGTTGGAGGTGTGACGTCGTTGGCGACGGTCACCCCCACGGTGTTCGCTGTCGTCGTATTCCCGAAGACGTCTCGAGCGACGGCCGTCAGGAAATGAGTGCCGCTCGTCGCCGTTGAGGTGTCCCAGGTCAACGTGTACGGACTCGAAGTCCGCTCGGTGCCGAGGTCTGCGCCGTCCAACTTGAATTGCACGCCCGCGACGCCGACGCTGCCAGTTGGTGCCGCGGTGACGGTGACGTTGCCGAACACGATCGATCCCCCGGCCGGTGCAATCAGCGACACTGCCGGAGGCGTCGTGTCTCCGCCGGTGGGGAGTGAGGTCGTCAGCACGTCGAAGTTCGTCGTGCCCTCTGTCCAAATCAACCCAATCTGATTGCTGGTGACTCGAGGATTGCCGGACAGGAAATTGCGCGACTGCGTGCCGGTCGTGGAGTTGGGAACCGCGGCCCACGATGTCCACGTGGTTCCGTTGAACTTGCTGAAGAGAATGGTATTGGTCGAATCGGTGTTGACGAAGAAGAGCCAGACATTCGTCCCGTCCGTGGCTCCAAACAGGCCGGCGCCGCTCTTGAACGCCTGACCCGTGCCAAACGCGGGCGGTGCAGGTGACATCGCCGACCAGTTGCTGGTGGCGGTCGCATACGATGCCCCCTCGATCGCCGTGCCAGCCGCGTTGCGGCGAAAGGCGTAGATCGTGGTCGTGCTGACAGGAACGAGACTCCAGTCGTTTTGATCGATTGTCGCGGCCGTTGCGAACACGTTGCCATTGCCGCCCGCCCCGTTGGTAGGGACGTTCGTCCAGGCCCCCTGCGCGCCCGACTTCGTGAAGCGCAGATTCGTCATGTTCGGCTGGACTACGGCGCCGTTGGTGTACACCGCGAGCATCACGTCCGAGGCCAATGGAGCGAACGCCAACGCCTTGCACTCGTTCACCATCGTCTTGTCGATGACGGCGGTGGTAGTTGGCGGGGACTTCTGCGACGTCAACGTCGGATCGGTATTCGCGCCGAATCCGTTCGGCCACGCAGCGGCCGTATCCGCGTTGGCTGACCGGCCGACCGAGCAATCGACTTCCTGATCCATCGTCACGCTGAAGTGATGGACGAAGCTGCCGGGGGTCGAGATGCCAACGGAATTTCCCCACGACGTGTGGGTGGCCGACGCGCTGGGCGGATTGCCTGAATTGGCCGGACCCTGCCACTCGGATGCGGTGTTGGGTGAGCCGGGGTTACTCCAACTTCCCCACGTGATCGACGTCGCGCCCAGTTGCGCGCGAATGTGCCCGTTCGATGACACCTGCCCGTCGAACGCGGCTGACGCGAAAAAGTGGACGAAGTCCGCGCCGCCGATGCTTAGCTGGGCCACACCCAACGAGCGCCCGCCCGCGAGCACCGAACTGGTCGCACCCCCCACGTTGGCAAGATTGGGACTGGCAGCGGCCGCTGTCCACGTGGCGGTCGCAAGGTTCGGCCCGTTGCTGACATAGCTTTGGACGCTGTGGTCGCTGAAGGAATCATGGTTCGAGGACAGCGTGAACAACCACCACACGCCGGCGTTCGGGGCATAGACAAGGTGTGACTGACCCGAATGGCCTGTCGCGTCCTTGAACGTCCCCGCTATCAGATTGCCGACCTTGGTCGGCGGCGGATCGACCTCTTCGGTCAGCACCGTGAGCGGCACGCTTGCGGCCGCTGTCGCATAGCTCGTCGTGTCGGTCGGCGTGAACGTGACGGACAGCGGCTGCGCCGGCCCGGCAGGAAGCACCGTCCCTGCCGCTGGCGAATAGACGAAACTTCCCGGCACGCCCGCCGTCGCGTTCAGTTGCGTCCCACTGAGCGCCGTGCCATGGACAATGCTGGCCGGCGGCGTCCACGCGATCGTCGGCACCGCCTTCAGCACATTCAGCGGTACGGTCACGGTCGCCGACCCGTAGTCCGGGTGGCTCGACGTAAACGTCGTTGAGAGCGTTCGGTTGCTTCCCGCCCCCAGCACAGTCCCAAGCGGTGGCGTGTAGACGAATGTCCCCGGCACATTCGCCGTCGCGTTCAACTGTATTGCCGAGAGCGGCGTGCCGTAGACGATGTCGGCCGGCGTCGCCCACGTGACCGTGGGCGTCGCCTTTTGCATCGCCAGGATTTCCACCGCTGCGAAGTTCCATATGTGATTGATTGGTGCCGTGTCGTTCAGCTGAACCGGCACACCCGCGGTGACGACCGGGCTACTGAGCTTCTGGACCCAGAACGTATCGTTCCCGGGATTGAGATACTCGCGCACCATCGTCTGGTTCGCGCCGAGCGTCCGCGATACGTCGCCGTTCCAGTCGTTGCCCACTCCGTAGACGAAAGATCCGGGCTGCGTCGGCGTCAGCGCTACGGACGGGGCTCCACCCGGTGCACTGGCCCCCGCCGTGGCGCCAATTCCTACCGATCCGCTGAACGTGACCACCACCAGCGATTGAATCGGGGTGCCGATTCCTGGTGTCGACGTCACAGTCAGACCCGATAGAGCTGTGGTTGTCGTCGTCGTCCAGATCTCGGAGACGCCGAGCTGGCCGTTGACGCGCGAAACCAGCTGCCATGGCAGGCCTCCACCGGAGACCGTCATCGTTTCTCCGCCCGTGTCAGGTCCGGAAGAGCCCACGAAGGCCACGATCAGATCTCCGGCCGCCGTGTTGAGAGTTGACGTCGTCTGCGTGCTCTGGCCCTGGGCGAACACCACGTTGCCGGCTGAAAGGTTGACAAATACCGGAACGCCCGCAGCGGTGTAGCTGGAGTCCAGATACTGCCAGGAGCCGCCGAAGTTCGAGAAGAGCCGCACCCAGATTCTGCCGCCCGTGGTTGGCAGCCCGTTGACGAGCGCGGAGAGACTGGCGCCCGCCGGACCGGAGTAGATGTCACTTGCTCCCTGGTTCGTGCCGACGATGAGTTGATAACTGGAAACGCCGACGCCGGTGCTCCAGTTGAAAACCTGGCTCGCGGACGTCAGCTTCGAGCCGGCAGGCGGATTGGTGATTTGACCGGGAGTAACCAGTGACGCGACCTGACATGTCAGACCATTGATGCCGGCTCGAATGGCCGGCGCGCAACCGGTAGGTGGCCTGGGTAAGACGGAAGGGTCATTGTGGTAGATCTGGAAATTGTCATCGGCAGCGCCGTTGTAGGCGTAGACCGTTGCCTGATCCAGTTTGCTCAGGCATTCAGGGGCGGTGGCGACGTCGCGGACCATGTTGATATTGTTGAGAACCCGTCCGGGCGCCGCGTCAAACCGCGCATTCCTGATGACGACCAGCTTGTCGTCCATCCAACAGCCGTTGACGGATCCATTGGTCGGGACCAGCAGGTTGCCGAAATTGCGCAGATAGGAATCCTGGATGGTGAGGTTCGCTTCCGGACCAAAGCCGGCCTCGGGGGCCGTGATGCCCTTCTCCATCCCTTGAATATCCGAATTGCGAATGACGATCCCTTTCGACGAATAGTCCGCGAAGTACACTCCGTGCCCGCAACAGCGGCTGGCCGGCGTGAAATCGCCACGGATAATCAATCCGTCGAAGGTCACTTTTTGCGCCGGATACGCGTAGACCGTCTTGTTGTAGATGTGCCACGCCTTGAAATCTTTGATGATGGTTTCTTGCGCGTTCGCAGAGGGCACCGGATCTAATGAACTGACCCACCAGTACGTCAGGCCGCCCTGCATGGCGCCGTACGCTTCATTGTTTTCGAATTGGAGGAGCGGCAGGTTGTTGGCGTTCCTGGTCGTTGATTGACCGGGGCCCATGGTGCCCATGGTATCGGCGCCCTTGAAATTCGGGACCTCGATATTGCCCAGGAAACGGAACTGGAAGACAAATCCATAGGCGGCCTCGGTCGTCGGGTTCTGATAATTGGCCGCCACGTTGTTTCTGATGTAGTTGTTGGGCCCCCGGAACCAGAACCCCACGCCCTCCGTGCCCAGTGCCGTTCGCGCCTGGCCCAAAACGTCGTCGGGCTCGCCCATACCCCGCAGTGCGAAGTTGTGGTCGAACACGTTGAAGCTTTCCGACCCATCCTCGGTCGCGACCGCCGCGCCGTTGTAGTTGTAGACGACGTTGTCCTGGATCAATCCGTAGTGGCTGCCGTGGACCGTGATGCCCCATTTGAATCTCGTCTCGACGGAGCCGCCATCCACAGCATTCCCGAACATGGTGAATTGGTAGCCGTTCGCCGGCGTGGGCTGTGGACCAAACAGGTGATGCGCGTGGATCGCGTAGCGGCCGATGTGGTTGGTGGTGCTGTCGAGCGGCAGATACGTCGTGCGCCCCAGATCCTTGAATTGGGCGTAACGGAGATCCACGTCGGCCATGTGGTTGTACAACGTGTGCCCGCGTGTGCCGGACGGATTTTCCGAGCGGACAATGACGTTCCTCGTCAGGTTGCCCACGTGCGGCAGAAAATTCAGCACGCCGTTCAAATCACGAGCGCCGCGGTGGTCATACTGCAACGCGCTGTTGAGCGTGACGATCAGGCCGTCCGCCGAAATGGCTTGCACGGTCCGTTCTTCCCACTGATTGATCGCGTTCACCCAGCCGGTCCCCGTTACTTCACTTTCCCTGATATGCCGCGTGTCCGGCAGCACAAGGCGGTCGCCGACCTTCCACCCGGAGACCGCCGCCGACAAGGTCAGCGTGGTGTTGCCCGCCTGCGGTTCGGTGGCGAGGCGCACAAACGTCGGCGTCTTCACGCTGCCGTGCATGGACACTTTTCCGAAAACGATGATCCCGGTACCAAACTGATCCGGGTCCGCGACACCGCCACCGAGCGGCGAATCGGCGATGACGATCTCGGCGGTCACATTGGCGGCGATCGGGGTGGCGGCGGTGCCCACTTCCATCACCCCGGGGGTGCCCATCCCCATCGTGCCGGCCATGACCTCGAGGTTCGTCACCTTCAGGCGGGTATTGACCGTGGGAGCGAACGCGAGCTTGCCATCGACCGCGATGGTGTAGGCGACCGCGGTGGTGTCATCGATGGTGACGGTGTGTGCTTGAAGAATCCGCACCACATGGTTGAGGGTTGGGACTTGCCCCCCCTGCCACGTGGCGGGACTGGACCAGCTGCCGCTCTGCACTGTTTGGACGTTCGGGCGAGAAACGTCCGAGGAGAAATCCGGGATATTTTCGGGGAGTACTGTCTGCGCACCGACGCGCGATTCGGTCGCGCACACCGTCAGGCATGCGACAACGAGGTTCAGCGCTGTGCGCCAGACTCCGTGCCAGCCGATCGATCGAGATCTTGAAGTCGTCATTGTACGAATGACTGAACAGACGTACGGCCAGTCAGCCCGTCTGAACACGGGCAACCGCACGCCCGATAACAGTTCTGTTCGTTTCTCGAGGAGTCAGGCTGCAAACAGGCCGCCACGCCGAGGAGATTTCCTTGTACGTAAACGCGGGGAACAGGTGGTCCGGCGAAGCCTCCAAGCTCTCAACGGACAGAGACTTCGGGGCTTTCGAACCGGGAAAGCGACCTTACCTGCTTGGAATCCAGAAGCTCCCACGAGGCTTCGCAGGATCGCCGCTGCCAGGGAGAGCGAAAAAAGTCTGCCAAACGGCGACCTTCCGCAAGGGAACGCCGCGTCTACCGCGCGACCAGAAACCCAATCACTCCCAACACGGCCAGGATGGCCAGCGCGCCAGCCACCGCGATCAACCGCCTCTTCGCAATGACCTTCTGCGCGGCGAAGATAGCAGGCATCCCGAACTGCTCGAACGCGACCGCGGCCGGCGTCGGCCGCTCTTTCACACCGCGACGCGCGGCGTGACTGAAGCCGTTGGACAGCAGCAGCACGACCGGCCTTGCGAGCGTCCGCGTCTCGAGACCGCTCAACGCCGAGACGGAATAGTCGAAGAAGAACTGCGCGCGCTCGAGGAAACGCTCGCGCTGCACACCCGAGGCGTGCGCGGCGGCGAACGAGAACACCTCGCACTTCCGCATGTCCTGCGCGGCCCAGGTCTCGGTGGGGTACTCGAGAGTCTCCGGCTTGTCGAGATACGGATACTCGTGATCTGCCATCCATTGCGCATAGTGAAGCAACGCGTGGTGTCCGTAGGCATAGACACGGTCAACTTCGCCGAGCTCCGCCTTGTAATCGAGAAACTTTCCCAAAGCCTGCAAAAACGCCGTGTACGACCACTTCCTTTCCGCGTCGAGCAGGTCCAATGCCGCAATGTCGTCTGCCGGATGGATGCAGCGGCGAATCAACTGATCCGCCTTGACGAGGAACCTGCGGTCCCCCGTCAGGCGATGGCCGTCGATCAGCGCGAGTATCGAATGGCCGGCGCCCCGGCCCGGACCGTGGAAGAGCGGCGACACAGTCATGCTCGCCAGCCCTGTATGAGAGGAGCTGAGCCATCGGAAGATTGTCTTCCGGCCGTCGTCCATGTCGATGACCCACTGGGCAAGTCCGATCGCTGCGTCGCGCGACAGCGGATCTCCCGTCAACAGCCAATGCAGTCGCAATCCGGCGGTGTAGTTGTGCTCGTTGGACGGGCCGCCTCCCCACACCCGCGGGTGGCGGGGATGCGACCGATGGCTCGACGTGCCTGCTGGCACGTAATGGCTCGTGTGCCAGAACATCCCGTGGTTGAAAGCCGACTTGTCGCGATCCGTGTGGTAGATGTCGATGTCGGTGACGTGCATGGCCAACTCGTTCATGAGCCGCCACCACCGCAGGTCGCCGGTGCGCATGAGCTGACACGCAAACCCGCCGACCGCGTCGTACTGATTGTTGTAGTGCGAGACGATGGGTGCAGGCTCGCCGCTGAACGCGTTCTCGTGGTCCGCGTAGATGTCGCCGAAATTGCGCCAGCCGTATTCGTCGATCGTCTCGCGCTTTCGCTCGAAGGAGTGATCTCCCTCGAGCGCAGCGTTGACGAGCCGCCGATATCGGCCATCGACATCAGCAGTGGCCGGTGACAGATGGGCGACCGCGCCGCTCGTGCAGTACCACTGCGGCCCGGCAGCCACGCCAGCCGGCATGCGCCCCCAGAACACCGCATCACGCGCCATCGCGTCGTCGCCGAAGGCAAGTGTGAAGCGGTGCGTCTTCTGTTCGCCGCCCTGCAACTCGTGCAGGTCGGCGAACTGGCCCGGCCAGAGCCCGAAGCTCAACGAGTCAGCGTTCACTTCGATGGCGAGCGGGAAGTTCTGCCAGAAATGCTCGACCGCAATCGCTGCAGATCCCGACGTGTGCCTCGCAATCACCGCCGGCGTCGCGCGCAACCCGTCGGGCCGGCGGCCGCCCGGACGAATCCGGTAGCCGCGGAACGTGCACGGCACCTCGTGGCGGCGGTTCATGTGAGTGATGTGACGCCAGTTCTCGCCGCCACTTGAATCCTGATACAGCTCGAACGGCACGCCGAACGTCACGGGCGACAGATCGACCTCCGGAGCACATTCGACCGTCAGGACCGTGTCCGGCAGCGCCACCGAGATCGCGGCGTCCTTGAAGTACACCGATCCTTGATCGCCGAGCTCCCAGATCCCGCCGCGGTGTCGCGCCCGCCGGGGGTTGACGAGCGTGATGGCGACGCGCGTCGCGGCGGAACCAGCAAAGAACTGGATGCGTGCGATTACGGCCATCATCGGCCTCGACCGTGGCCCGATGGTTCCGTCCAGCCGCACCGTCGACCTGAGGGTTCCGCGATCTTCGACGCGTACGCTCGTGATTGATGCCCGCCACGACCTGCCCGATGCATCGGTGACGAGCAGCGCGCTCCGCGCGCGATCGATCGCGGCAGCGCCGTTGACGGTCACCGCGGCAAACGGAAAGTCGATGCCCCGCTGCAACTGGAATTGCGCCGGCCCCGTATCGACGACGACCCGGTCCGGGGCGTCGACAACTTTCAGGCGCTCCGTCCGTGAGGGGGGCGCCGCGGCACGGTCGAGCTCGAGCCGGTATCGCCGCTGCGGCACGAAGAGTCCGGTTACCTGAAAATCAAGGAGCGCCCACCGAATGCTGCCGTCCGGCCAGAGCTCGGTCGGTCGCGCCTGCAACGCGACGGCCGCACCGGCGAAGTCGACGAGACCGATCCGATCCGGTTCCCACACAGCGCTCCGCGGCAGCGGCACGCCCACTGTGATCGGTTCACACTGGAAGAGTCGATCGGGACAATCAGTGGAGGTGATATTGATCGCAGCGTCGACTGCCGCACGGTCCGCCATCGCTCAATCAACCTGGCGACGGACGAAGACCTGGGTCGTTCCGATCGGCCCGGCGCAGAGCCCTGTGGCGAGCGCGGCCATTTTGAGCAGCCCTGACGAGAGAGTGGGCCGTCCACCCGCCAGCAGCACGCGCCCGGTCTCGAAGGTGAGAAAGAGCGCCCCTGCGAATCCGACGATCAGCAGCGTGTGCATCCGGACGAATTGAGGAGACCGCCGCGTTCGCAGGAGCAGTCCGGCGGCCGCGGCCATCACCGTACCGGGTAACACATCGAACAGGCCCGCGGGAAAACGGAATGGCGCTTGCGACCACAACATCGTCTGCAGTCTCGCGCGGCCGGGATCGAGGACGATCTGGAAGGGCCACCATTCGACCACCGCCGTGACCGCGAACCAGAGAACAATGGCCGTCCACACGCGAACGGTCGGGGCGCGAAAGGCGAGGACGTGTAACCTGTTCGCTGACCGCGTGAGGGTCGCGCCGCTTACCGCGCCGACGACAGCCGCGAGCAGCTCTGTGCCATCGGTCGTTCGCGAAAACACCGGAACCTGTCCGAGCTCGAGGACGACCAGGAACGTCGCGGCCATCGCCGCGCCACTCACGACAGATCGACGGGTACGCAGGTCGCAGCCGCACAACACCGCCGCAACACCCAACGGCAGCGCCGCCACTGCCGTCATGACGAGCTCAGCCGATGTTGCCGCGTCCGGTGACGCGGCGAACGGCAGGAGCAAACGCTCGTGTTCGAACTTATCGCCAATTTCGGCAGGCCGCAGCGTGAAGTCGGCCGGAAGCCACCAGGCCAGGGCAAACGCGGCGCAATACACCAGCAGGACGCGTTCGGTGCGCTTCGCGCGGTAAATCGCCGCCGCGATTCCGCTGACCAGCGCGTCGAGCTCGACATTGATGTATCGCCAGAGCGCGATGCCTCCGGCAAGGCCCGCCGATTCGGCGGCGACGTCCACAATCGACGGCGTGCGCCACGAGACGAACGTCTGCGCGAGCTCGATCCCCACGCTCAACGCCGCGCCGACACCCAGAACGGCGGCGACGGCGCGCTTGCCCGTGCCTCGCGTCGCCCCCCTGTGTTGAGCGACCGCCGCAAGGCAGAGGCCGATTGGCACAAACAGCAGGACGTTCGACAACAGATCGGTCAACGACCATGACGCGGCCGTCGTCCAGGCGCTCCAAAAACGGGTCATTTCCGAGATCGGGACCCGGTGGAAATCAAATGGAAAGAGGCTGCCCCATACCGCGTATGCGACGAACGCTGCTGCGCCGATCGCGTACGACGCGCGTACGGCTGGCTCGCCGGTCGCTCGACCGGCTCCCGCTGCTGCCGAATCCGTCATGGAATCGACCGGACGATGTGCGGGCCGATCCAATTCGTGATCGACAGGGGCAACCGGCTCCAAATCTTGACGGCGCTGCGGAAGCGCGGATTCGCCGGGCTCAAGTTGGGCACATCAGCACGCCCGCGCAGCAAGTACTCCCAGTGCAACGGCTGCGGCTGGGCGCCCCACTGCTGCTTGAACTGATACGTTCCCTCGTTCGGAGTCGACCGGCCGAAGTCGAGTGTCGCGTGGCCCGCTTCGATCGCGTGCTCGATGATGCGCCAGTACAAGAGATTGTTCGGGCATTGACTGCGGTACTCGCGCAGCGAGGATGCCCACGGGACCTCGAGCACGTTGCGATGAGCCAGCACGATCCCGGCTGCGACCGTGACGTCGCCATGATCGACCAGGAACACACGCGACGTGTCTGGAAACGTCGACGCGACCCGTTCGAAGAACCGGATCGAGTACACCGGCGTCCCGAGGTCGCGCATGTTGCGCGCGAAGACATCATAGAACCGGCTCAGCAACTCTTGTCCGCCGCTGCGGGCCGTGAGTCCGCTCTTCTCGGCCTTGCGGACCTGGTTTCGCACTTTGCGATCGAGGCCTTCCCACGCGCGGCCTGCGTCCCGTTCGAGAGCCAGATACATGCCGACCTTGTGCTGGCGCGCCGGCAGGTCGGGTCGCTGCCGCGTCGTATGACGCAGTTCGATGTGCGAGAGGCGCCGCTCGGCTGCGATGCGCACCGCCGCCTCTGCCAGGGCCCTCGCGACCGCAACGTCGCGTGCGCAGACGCCCCCATAGTTGACGAAAGGAAGCGAGACTCCGAACCGGCCGAACAGAGGGCTGCGGAACACGACGAGCGGCAGCACGCCGACAATCTCCCCATCCTGATGAGCCGACAAGTACATCGTGTCGTGGCCGAACGCCTCTTCGAACACGCGGCGCCACTTCCACGTGTGATAGCCGCTCGCGTCCGGGTGCATGTGCACGAAGCGGTCCCATGCCTGCTCGGACGCGGTCGTGGTGATCTCCAGCACGCCGCCGGACACGGGCGCCTCGACGGTGAGAGGAGCGGCCGCCGGCGTCATGAAGAGAACGCCATCGCCGGCTGGCGGGTCGCAGAGGCGCGCGCCAGCAGCGCCTGCCGGCCGGTGGAGATGTAGGAGAATCCGATGTCGCCTGCGGCGATGGGATCCAGCACGTTTCGGGGATCGATCAGGATCGGCCGGCGCATGAGCGCGCGGACGCGACGCAGATCCAGGCTGCGGAATTCATTCCACTCCGTCATGATGATGAGGGCATCAGTGTCCGCGATAGCCTCGTACGCGTCCGTGGTGTAGGTCATGCGCGCACGGATGTCGTCGAGCGCCACGGCGGCATCGACGCCGGCAACCGGATCGAACGCACGGACGTTCACCCCGGCGCGGACCAAGTGCCGGCACACCAACAGCGCCGGCGATTCGCGCACGTCGCTGGTGTTCGGCTTGAACGCGAGGCCGAGGATGGCGACGCTCGGCGCGTGGATGGCGCCGAGCGCCGACAGAACCTTCTCGACCAGTCGCTGCTGCTGCTGTTCATTCACGGCGATCGCGGTTTCCACGATTCGCTGCGGCACGCCGTGCTGGTTGCCCGTCACCACGAGCGCCCGCGTGTCCTTTGGAAAGCACGAGCCGCCGTAGCCGGGTCCCGGGTGCAGAAACTTTGCGCCGATCCGGCGGTCGAGGCCCATCACCTTCGCGACGATGTGCACGTCGGCGCCGACGCAATCGCAGAGGTTCGCGATCTCGTTGACGAATCCGATCTTGACCGCCAGGAACGCGTTGGAGGCGTACTTGATCATCTCGGCCGTCTCGACCGTCGTTTCGACGATCGGGGTCTCGATGAGAAAGAGCGGCCGGTAGAGCTCGCGCAGTAGCTCCGCCGCGCGCCGGCTCCGCGTGCCGACGACCACGCGGTCCGGCCGCATGAAATCGCCGACGGCGGACCCTTCACGCAGAAACTCCGGGTTCGACACGACATCCACCGAGCGCCCCGCCGGCGCCAGTCGGCTGACGATCTGCTCGATTCGCGACCCGGTTCCGACCGGCACCGTGCTCTTCGTCACGATCGCGCAGTGCTGCGGCGCGTGGGGTGCGACCTCCGCAACAGCCGCCATGAGCTGCGCGAGATCGACCGATCCGTCGGGCGCGGGCGGCGTGCCGACGGTTAGAAAGACAACGGCGGATTGAGCGACCGCACCTCCGAGATCGGTGGAGAACGCGAGGCGGCGCGCGGCGACGTTCTTGAGCAGCAGTTCGAGCAGCCCCGGCTCGTAAAACGGCAGCGCGCCGGCGTTGAGCGCGGCAATCCGATCGGCGTCCTTATCGACGCAGACGACGGTGTGACCGAAATCCGCGAGACACGTGCCGCTGACAAGTCCGACGTACCCGGTTCCGACGACAGTGACGTTCATAACGCTCCGCGTGATGGTCGAGGGGGGCAGCTACCAGAAGTAAGGCAGCGGGGTCGCGCCGAGGTTCACGGCCGTCGCCGCCTGCTCGCGCTTCTCGAGAAGCGCCATCATCGTCGAGAACTTGAAATCCCGGATGAGCGTGCGCAGGCGTCCCTCGGTCCTCGACAGATTGAAGTAATGACGGAACTGTCCCAGCGCCGATGTACGCAGCCGCGGCTGGTCCGGATCGATCTCCCAGGGATGCAGATAGAAGATGGCGGGGCGCCTCTCGACCTCGTTCAGCCGCTTGATCCCCCAGCGCGTCCATCCATACGGAAGTATCCGGAAGTAACCGCCGCCGGCGATCGGGAGGTTGAGCGGTCCCCAACGGACCGTCGACCCGGGCGCCTCGACCAGCGCCGCTCCCGGCTTCGGCAGATACGGATGCCTGGGCGATATGGGAATGCCGTACCGATCGTGGCGGATCGGAAAGATGCTGGCGTCGTACAGAAAGCCTTCTTCGATGAGGACATCGAGGGCCCACAATGATCGCGGCGTCACCGAGTAGCTCGGCGCCCGGTAGCCGTAGACCGGGACGGATGCGGCCGATTCCAGGATGTCCTTCGCGCGCCGGATGTCGTCGCGGAACGCGCGCGGGGTCAGGTCGTACACCAGCCGGTGCCCATACCCGTGTGACGCGATCTCATGTCCCTGGCTGGCTATGGCCCGCACCAGGCCGGGAAACCGCTGGGCGACCCACCCCAGCACGAAGAACGTCGCGCGGATGCCAGATTCGCCGAAGATCGCGAGCAGCCGCTCGGTGTTCGCGCACACGCGGCTCTCCATCCCTTCCCACGCGTGCCGCGGCACGAGGCCATCGAAGACGCTGACGTGGAAATAGTCCTCGACATCCACGGTCATTGCGTTGACGACGAGAGGGGCGGAGTCAGGTGCGGCCACTTATTGTCCCCGGCGAAGGAGCACGGTTTTGATCGTCTCGAACATGACGAAGACGTCGAGCCCGACCGACATGTTCTTGATGTAGAAGAGGTCGTACTGCAGCTTCTCGATCGCGTCCTCCACCGTCGCGCCGTAGGTGTATCGCACCTGGGCCCATCCGGTCAGGCCGGGCTTGACGACGTGACGCTGCCCGTAGAACGGGATCTGCTGGACGAGCGACTGGACGAATTCCGGACGCTCCGGGCGCGGGCCGACGAGGCTCATGTTCCCGACGAGGATGTTCCAGAACTGCGGCAGCTCGTCGAGCCGGGTCCGCCGCATCAGGCGGCCGAGCCGCGTGACGCGCGCGTCTCCACCGGCCTTGGCCCACACGGGGCCGGTGTCGCGCTCGGCGTCGGCGCACATCGACCGCAGTTTCCGGACGGTGAAGAGCCGGCCGTCCCGGCCGACTCGCCGCTGCGCATAGAACGCGGGCCCCGGCGACGTGAGCTTCACGGCTGCCGCCAGCACCAGCATGATCGGCATCGTCACCATCAGGCCCACCGACCCGGCGGCGATATCGACCGCCCGTTTGAGCGCCAGCGATCGCCGCGTCTTCCGGAACCCGGGGGAAAAAATCAACCAGCTCGGACGCAGATTTTCCACCGCGATCTTGCCCGTGTACTCCTCGTAGACCGAGGCGAAGTGGTCGAACCTCACCCCGTCGAGCTTCATTTCGAGCAGCTTGTCCATCGGCAGCTTGCCGCGGGCGTCGACGAGGCTGACGACCACGCGGTCCACGCCCCGCGCGCGGACGAGGGCCGGAATGTCCTCCACCGTACCGAGAAACGCAAGCGGCCCGGTCAGATCGCTGGGGTTGGCCTCCGGATCGACGTACCCGACAATCTGCACGCCAGCCTCCACGCGATCGTGCAACTCGCGGGCGAGGGCGAGAGCGGCGCTGCTGGTGCCGACCAGGAGCAGACGCTCGCGCGGACCGACCTGCTGGGTGACCCACCCAAACACGAACCGCCACGCGATGACGGCGCCGACAGCGAGCGCTGCCGCGGGAGCGAGCACGCCGCGCGCCACGGTCAACCACGGAAACAGGGTGTAGACCGCCGCGAGAATGAACAGCGTGACGCCGAGCGCCTGCAGCGTGCGGATGAGAAGCTCGGCGCGGTTTTTCGCGACATGCGGGTCGTCGTACAGATCGCGGTAGTAGAGGCAGACCTGACAAACCGACGTGATGACGAGCGCCTTTGGCAGCATTTCTGCCACGACGGTCGGCCACGCCTGTCCACCGACTCGCAAGTACGCGCTGGCGGCGACAGCCCCGGTGATCAACGCGCTCTCCGACATGATCAGCGTCGTCGATCGCCAGTTCGCCGCTTGAATCAGACCTTTAGCCATCGGTGCGCTACTTCTTCATTTCTTCGACGGGATGCCATGATAGCCGGCCCCGTAATACTCGTAATAGCCACCGGCGTTCCGGTCGTGCTTGTAATCGATCGCGTTCATCACGACGCCGAGGATGCGCTGGTGGGTGATGATCTCGACCGCGCGTTTCACGAGCGCGAACGGAGCCTTGCCCGATCGAATTACCAGGAGCACTCCGTCCACGAGGGCGGCGAGCAGGCTCGCGTCGGGAAGCAGGCCGACAGGCGGCGAATCGACGATCACCCAGTCGAACGCCCCGGACGCCTGCGCGATGAGACGTTTCATTCGTGCCGAGGTCAATCCGCTCATCGGATCGGCCTCGGGTCTTCCCGCCGGCAGCACGAACAGGCGTTTCGACACCCGACTCACTGCGATGGGCCGATCCTCGCTGGCTGTCAGGCCCTCGTTCAAGCCGCCGATCGGCGGCAGGCCGAAGATGCGCTGAACGGTCGGACGGCGCAGATCGACGTCGATGAGGAGCACACGCTTGTGATACGACTCGCTGAGGGTCAGCGCAAGATTGACCGACGTCAGGCTCTTGCCTTCACCTGGCAGCGCGCTGGACGTCATGATGACTTGGATGCCGCGTTCGCTCTGGGCGTGGTGCAAGGTGGCCGCGAGCTTCCGGTACTGCTCCATGGCCGCCGAGGAAAATCCTTCGGTGCCCACCAGCTTGCCGACCAGCTCCGGATCGGTCCGCCACATCGTCACTTGATCGTCACCCTGCGGCAGCGCGATGAGCGTCAGGCCGTCGATGGACGCCGGCGCCGGAGCGTCGGCGTGTCGCGTCAGGACGGCCCGCGGCTTCAGCTCCGGACGCAGTGGCGCGACGGCGGCAATCTCCGGGGCCGACTTGTGATCGGTCTGCCGGTTGGCGCGCTGGAGGGCGTCAGCCAATCGTGTCATGTGGTCAATCCTGTGTGCATACCGGGGCGGCAGTCGGCCGCGGATACGCCAATCTGCGATTCAGCGGACCCGGTGTGCGTCGGCAGCAGCGCCGGCTCCTCTTCACCGGGCGCACGATCCGGGGACGACTCGCCCGGTCCGGCGGCGAATTCGAAGTCGTCGCAGACCTCGAGCACGACCTGTTGATCGACGGGGCGCTTGTCGAGCGCGAAGCCTGTCACCAGAGCGTTGTCACAGATCACGCTGATCGTACGTGGAATGCCGCCCGATCGCTGATGAACGGTGTCGATCGCCTCGGCCGTGAAGAGCGTCCTGGCGTCGCCGCCGGCGATCTGCACGCGCGCCGCGATGTACGCGCTGGTCTCTTCGAGCGTAAGCGGCGACAGGGCGCAACGCAGGCCGATCCGCTGCTTCAACTGGCGCAGCGACGGGTGATTCAGCCGGACCGCCAGTTCCGGCTGGCCGGCCAGGATGATGGACAGCAGCTTCTCGGCGGCCGATTCGATATTGGTCAGGAGCCGTACCTCCTCGAGCAGCATGTCGGACAGACATTGCGCCTCGTCGATGATGAGCGCGGCCATCATGCCCGCTGCATGGCGCGCGGCGAGCATCTCGGTCAGCTCGGCGAGACAAGTTGTCTTCGATTTCGCGGCGTCGGCCGAGAGCCCGAATCCGGCGGCGAGGAACTCGGTGAACTCCGTGCGCGTCAACGAAGGGTTGTTCAGATAGACGGCGCGACTCTGTTGCGCGCTCTGTGACTGCAGCGCGGCGTGAACGATCGTGGTCTTCCCGGTGCCGGCCTCGCCGATGAGGAGCGCGATGCCGGTGCGTCCGGCCAGGCCATATTCGAGCGTCGTGAGCGCCTCGCGATGCCGTGGCGTCATCAACAGAAAGCGCGGGTTCGGCGTCAGCTCGAAGGGACGCTCGCGCAGACCGTAAAACGCTTCGTACATCAGCGGACCCCCTGGAGGAGCCCGAGCCGCCACAACGCGGCCGCCGCGATGCCGGCGGTCACGAGAATCGTGGCGGCAAGCGACGCGATCCGGATGCGTCGGCGCCGGCTTCGTTCGGCGCTGGCGGTCACGATTGGAATCGCCGCGAGCACCGGCAGAACGAGCGTACGCAGGATCTCGTCCTCGCTTCGCAGCGACGTGTCGCGGTACTCCATGAACGCGGCGAACGCGCACGTGAACGCGAGACCGAGTGCCGCTCCTATGAGCGTCAGGCGCACACGATCCGGGCTCGAAGGCTTTTCCGGCAGCCGCGCCGGATCGAGAATCTTGAACTGCTCGCTCACCTGCTGGCGCTCGAGATTGGCCGAGATCTTCGAGTCTTCCTTCTTTGCCAGCAGGCTCGAGTAGCTCTTCTGCAGCGTGTCGTAGTCGCGCATCAGGTCGGTCTGCTCGGACTCGTGTCCCGGCACCGCTTCGACACGATGCTGATAGTCCACCACCGCCTGCCGCAGCCTCACCACTTCGGCGTCTTTCAATCCGATTTGGCGATCGAGCTTGTCCATCTCCGTCTGGTACTGGCGCGCGCGGGTCTGTCGAATGAGCTCCGCGGTGCTGACCGGATTGCCGTTGGCCTGCGGATTCTGCGGCGCATTGGACGCATCCTGCTGCACCTTCCGTTCGAGATCGGCGATCAATCGTTTCTTTGCGACCACGTCCGGGTGTTGCGGTTTGAACCGCAGCTCCATGCCGCGGAGGTCGTTGCGCGCCTTCTCGAGTTGATCGACCGCCCGGCCTTCGCCGGTGTTGCTGGATTCGCCCGCCGCCGGCGCCTCGACCGCCGACGGCGCGGCCGCGTCGCTGGCCAACGCGTCGGCCAGCGATTTCTCCAGGATGAGGCGCCGGTCGCGATCGCGGTTGATGGATTCGTTCAGGTTTTGAATCTGACTCTGATTGCCCTGGATCACCTGCAGATTCGTCTGGAGCTGCGACGGCAGCTCGCCTGAATAGCGACGTCGGAACTCCTCGAGCTTTTTCTCATGATCGACCAACCTTCGGCGAGCATCGTCGAGCTGGGATTCCAGAAACGCATTCGTGCCCTCCGCCATCACCGAGCGGTCCCGGGTGTTCTCGTCGATGAACATCGACGCGAGCCGGTCGGTGACGATCATCGCCGTGCGCGGATCTCGGGCGGTAAAGGCGATCCTGAACGCGTCATCCTTGACGGTCTCGACGACGACGGCGGTGCGCATCTGCTCGACGACCATCTCCATCGGCTTGATCTTGCGCTGGTCCGGATACAAGTCGAACTCGGCGATGATTTTCTCGAGCCGGGTGCGGCTCAGGATCTCCTGGCCGATCGACCGCAGCCGGTCCTCGATGCGCATCGTGACCGTCGATCGCACGTAGCTCTCAGGAATACGCTGAGGGATGACGAGGATGAGGGTCTCGGACCTGTACTCGTTCGGAAGGCGCCGCGAAATGGCGAAGGCGACGGCCCCGCAGACGAGGACGCCCGCGACCAGGAGCAACTTCCAGTACCACAAGATCCCGATGATGTCCTCGGGGGTGTATTTCCGACCCGGTAACATGACTGCTCTCCAATCACCGCGCGAGCGGCGTCCACAGCGTGAGACCCATCCGGGCACCCTGCCGGTTCATTCCCGAAGTCAGGAGAGCCGGCAGGCCCCTCGGCACTCGCGAATGCACCTCGAAGCCGTAGTTCAATGCCGGCATCGTCTGCGGACCATGGGTGCGCGTCACTCCCCCGGACGACGCGTACTGCGTCGCGCGCTGTTCGACACGGAGTCGTCGTCGGTCGGGGCCGGCGTGCCCTCCCAGAACGCCGCGGATGGCCCGAAGACCACCTGACAAAAAGGAGAAAAACTCGACTTCAAAGCGCTTTTTGGCGCCAGTTCACATCCAGACGCGCCGATCGTTTGAGATCCAGCTGGGTTGACTCGAACACGCGACATGACTTATGGGACGACGACGACGTCGCCCGGTTTCAACTCGATGTTTTGCCGCAAATTCCTCTTCTTCAGAACATCCTGATAGTTGAACTCATACACCATCGGCTTGCCGTTCTCGGTGCGCATGAGCGAGATGTTCTTGCCGTCCGCGAAGTCCCGGAGGCCGCCCGCGGTCGCGATCAGTTGAAGGATGGTGGTCGAGCCGTTCAGCGGATACGGCCCTGCCTTTTCGACCTGGCCGGTGATGAACACCTTGCGGCTCTTGATCTCCTTGACGATGACCGTCGGGTTCGGATCTTCCACGTACTTCCGCGCGGCCGCGGCGATGGAATCGCGCAACTCGTCGGGGGTCAGGCCCGCGGCCTGCAGATCGTTGAGCAACGGCAGCGTGACCTTGCCGTCAGGGCGAACGGTCACTTCCGGCGCCGACAGGTCCTTGTCCCGCCAGAACAGGATCGACAGCACGTCGTCGGCGCCGATCACGTAGTCGGACGGCGCCGCGATCTTCGGACGCGGAACGTTCGCCGCGGTTGTCGCGGCGGCGGCGGTCGCCCGGTCCTGTACGATCTGCCCTTCAGCCTGCGCGCATGTCGCGACGCCCAGGACAAGGGCGATGGCCACTCCGGTCTGCCGCGTCCAGATGTGCTTCCGCCTTACGGCCGCCCGGAAGTCGGGCATCGGCCTCATCGGAATTCCTTGAACGACGGTTGACAGTGGTGCTTGCGAAGAAAGTTGAGGAAGCGCTTGTAGTCCTCGCCTTCCATGTTGAACATGCGCGCGACGATCTTGTAGTTGCCACGCGCGTCCTGCAGCCCGCGGCGCACGACGTCGCGGACGCTGGATCGTGTGATCTCCCGCTGCATGAACAGCGGATACACCGTCGTCCAGAACGATTGCCGATCGTTGGTGATGCGCTCGTAGAGATCGTCGGCGACGGTCCGGCGTCGCTCGCGCACCGGCGGAACGCCCGCTTTCTGCGCGGTTCGGACTTCGTGCGGCACATCTTCGACGCTGATGACGTCGGTCCGCGCACGAACGCAGACTCGTTCGACGACGTTCTGCAGTTCGCGCACGTTGCCGGGCCAGTGGTAGTTCACGAGCAGTTCCATCGCCTCGGGCGAGATGATCCGCGGCGAACCCGTGCCCGGCCGGCTGAGGCGCGTGACGAAGTGCTCGGCGAGCGGGGGAATATCGGCCCGGCGTTCGCGCAAGGCGGGCACCATCAGATGAATCACGTTCAACCGATAGAACAGGTCCTCACGGAACTGGCCCTGCGCGATCATCTGACGGAGGTCGCGATTGGTCGCCGCGATCGTCCGCACGTCGACGCGACTGCCGGTTCTGTCCGCTCCGACCTTCTGAATCTCACCGGTTTCGAGAAATCGGAGCAGCAACCCCTGCATCCGGAGCGTCATCTCGCCAATTTCATCGAGAAATATCGTGCCCTCGTCCGCGACCTCGAGCTTGCCCGGCTTGTCGCGGTACGCCCCCGTGAAGCTGCCGCGCACGTGCCCGAACAGTTCGGACTCGAGGAGCGTCTCGGGCAGCCCGGCGCAGTTGACCGCGACGAAGGGTCGTCCGAAGCGGCTGCCTAGGGCATACACCTGCCGCGCAACCACCTCCTTCCCCGTGCCGCTTTCGCCGGTGATGAGGACCTTCGCGTCTGTGCGCGCCACGCGGTCGATTTCCTGACGGAGATCGGTCAGCGGCGCACTGGTACCAATAAGTTGAGCCGTGCCATCAAAACGCATGGTTCGTCCGTTACGCTAAACGTGTGAAAGGTGAGTCTGGCGCCCGATTGTGCAAGCAGGCTGCCATGGAGAAGGAGAATTTGTTCAGCGATTAGCGGCAAGCCGCAAGTGTTCTCATGTCGTCAGATTCTCACGGAGATCTGGGACAACCGCGCTCCGCGAGCAGCGACGGCGGCCGCAGACCCGCGTCGCGGAGACTTGAATCGGTGGATAAAAGTCTGCTAAATCCGGGTTTTCCGCGTTTAGGGCGGCGCCGGCGGCAGAAAGAGTGCGCTTGGCGATTCCGCGGATGAAGCGAGCCCCAGCCAGCGGTGCTTCCGCCTCAACGATCACGCCAGCACGCTCGGCGTCCTGAGCGGTCCCTTGACCCAGCTTTTGACGTACCATCGGAGGCGAGCGCCTGAGCGCGATGACCAAAGCACGGCTCGAGAATCTGATTCCTCATGTGAACGTTCGAAAACGGTCCGAAATTACAAGGCATTGCTGGCGTCGCGTCTCAGGGAAGGTCTTGTGCCTGGATGACCGCGCCGGCAGCCTGCGCGATATGCGAAGAAGGAGCCACCACAATCCGGAGCTCTTGACCGAACGCGACATGTCGGACCAGTGCGCGCGCCGCCCAACAACGTCGCTCGGGCTGGCGCTTCTGGTCTCGCGGGGCCCTGGGCTGGCCGCGCAACCTGGCAGAAATCGTGGGACGGCACGACCTCCGTTTCACGCCGACCGGCGCGAGCTGGCGGGACGGCGCTCGGGCATGGTCCTGCGGCCTCGACAGATCCGTAATCCTGTGCTCGAAGACGAAGCGCCGCGCCGTCTCGGGCAAGAACAGGCAGATTCGTAACCCGCAGCGCCGGCGGCGTCTTGCATGATGGACGGGGATTTGCGAGAGGTACCGGCTGCGATGCGAGGAGCGCACATCGCCATGCCGGCTCTGATTCTGCTCGTCGACGCCGACCGCGTACTGCTGCGTCGGATCGATGAGCTTCTGTCGGACGCCGGATATCTCGTCGCGGCTGTGTCCTCGTTCCACGAGGCGAAGCATCTGCTCGACTCGGTGAGCCCGGACCTGCTCATTGTCGGCGTGCGACTCGATGCGTTCAACGGCCTGCATCTCGCCGTCCGATGCCGGATCGAGCACCCTTTGCTGCCGGTCATTGTCACGAACGCCTCGGCTGACCGGTTGCTCGAAGCCGAAACGCAGATTCAAGGCGCCGAATTCATCGCCAACCCGTTGGAGCATCCGCAATTTCTGACGCGGGTGAAGGACGCCGTCGAGCGGCGTGCGCGCCATCAGCAGCCGATCCGCCGGTGGTCGCGCAAGCAGGTGGCGGGTGTGCTCGAAGCCGAGCTCGCGGCGAGCCCGGCGCGGATCTTCGACGTCAGTTACGGGGGGCTGAGGCTGGCGTTCGGCAACGAACGACAAATGCCCGACCTCTTCGAGGTGACCGTGCCAGAGGTCGGCGTCACCGTGCAGGCGCGCTCGGTGTGGACGTATCGATCGCCGACGACCGACGTGTTCTGGTGCGGGGCCGAAGTGATTGACAGGGGGTCGACCGAGATGGCCGGCTGGCGGGACTTCGTCGACGCGACGTGAGCGCCTCGCGTCCGCGCCTCAGCAAGGCCCTCCTGCGACGTCGACGTGCTGGCTAGTGCAGCGAATCGACAATCCACCGCCATGCTTGCGCGGCGTCCGATCCGGGTGCGGCGATTTCCGCTCCCCACCACCAGGATCCGTTGTCCGCGGCCGGCTTCGACCAGCGGGGCACGGCCCTCACCGACAAACCGAGCGTCGGCAGTCGAATGTCGATTGTCGCTTCAGTGTCGCCAGGCGATTCAGCAATTTCCAGGCGCAGCCCGCCATAGCTCAACTCGACGATGCGCGCGGACGTCTCGTGAATGGTGGCCTGCAAGCCGACAAGTTTTCGCGGCCAACACCGCTCGCCCGTCGGATCGCGCGGCGCGCGGCCGGCCAGGAGCTCGGACACATTCCTGAGCAAGATCGAGGGATCAACCGGATCGGGCAAGAATCTCGCGCCGTAACGCGCGATGTCCGAGCTGCAATCGGTGACGTGGCCCGTGATGATGACCGGAAGGTCCGCGTGATCGGCGCGCGCGCGAAGCAGCAGATGCAGACCGTTGAACGCCTTGAGGCGAATCGCCGAGATGAGGAGATCGGGGCAATCGAGCGCCAGCTGGCTCGTCGCCTGCTCGAACGTGCTGACCTCAGCGACGCGATGGCCGGCCGCGGCGAGCGCTTGCTGGGCGCCGGCGGGCCCGTTCGAATTGGCGTCAACGATCAGAATCCGGTACGACATAACCCTTTTTCAGTGTGATTCGGGCGACCGTCGAGGCTTACACCGACACAAAGAGCCGTGCGTACGGTTGCAGACTACGTGGCAATACGCGTACCCGTCGAAACCGCTGGACGCCGAGGACCGTCGCGGGCAAAAGCTCTCCGCAGGCGCGTGAAAATAAAGAACGCATGAAATGACCGGGGCCTCCGGTCGAGACTCCGGGGCGGACATTAATCTCTCTGTAGCGCCCCTTATGATCCGAGGCGGCGCAATCGCCGGATGAAACCAGGCCGTCGATCCGATCGAACGCTGACCAGCCGGGGCGCGAATCATGCAGACGTTCAATATGGTACTTTCGAACCCTCGTTGGAATTGGTCGCGCAGTGATGTAGGGTACTGTTCAGAACTCGCGAGGCCATTGAATGTCTCCGAAGACACTCGTAGTACGGCGCGGATTGGGCTTGGCCTACTACTTCTATCTCAGCGTCTTCGCGCGCGAGAATAACCTGAATTTACTCGTGGATCGGCGTATTGGCGAGCGCCGGAGCGGACCGAAGTCATCGGCGGTGGACCGGCGCGCCAGCGACCGAAGGCGCGAATCTGTTGTGCGCGATCCGGACGTCGACCTCTTGTGCGTCATCGAGAGCTGACCGCGGAGTCCGGCCTCTTTTAGACCGGGCGATCGCCGAGTGCCACGAGCCTATTGAGGCCACCGTTGCGAACTCTTGTCAGCCCCCGGGCAGCCAACGCGAGCCTGCCCCGCTCATCGCCTCCCCCCCCACGTTGACATTTGGTCGTGCCCCGGATCGTCCGGCGAGACAGAGGCATGTATGGCCTCGATTGGTTAGAACAGCTCAACGCGTGCGGCGGTCCGGCGCGAGCGGCGTCACCGTGCTGGCGCCGTCGGCACTCGCCACGGCTTTTGCCGCGGCTCGCTTGATCGTGATCTGCGCGCCTCGAGGCCGGCACGTTGGAAGGTGATTGAGATCTGCGTGGCTTGACGCCCGCGATATGGCGCCGCCGCCGCTGTTCTTCGCAAAGGCGGATTCGCTCGTGATCGTGCGTTGAGCGGCGACTTCCGGCGCGACTAAAGTCGCGGCGACGCCGGTCTTCTGCCAGAGCGCCGATTCGCCGCCGCCGACAACCAGCGCCGAGCGCCGTCGCCTGATCGACACATCTCGCTGATTCTTCACTCCTTGCATGGCGTCGTGACGACGGCAACGTGTCCGGGCGCATCCGTGCACGGCTGGTGTGGCGGTTGCACAGAGCAACTGGAGCGCACAAGGCATGTGGTCTCAGTGTGCCGCGCCAGGGGGAAAATGACATCGCTGCATAGCCAGACTCTCCGACGCCTTTCGGTCGGCGCCACGATTTTGTTCCTCGTGCTCATCTTCGGGTTGCAGATCGTCGGCCCGCGCATCAACGCGCAGGCCAGCAATCCGATTCCGGCCGAGAACCAGCTGCCGGGCAATCCGAAGTCTGAATGGGACGTCACCGGGTCGGGCGACGGCACCATTCAGGGATTTGCCACCGATATCAGCGTGAACAAGGGCGGTACCGTCTCTTTCAAAGTGACGACCACCGCGGCGAGCTTCTCAGTCAATATCTATCGACTCGGCTACTACCAGGGCAACGGCGCGCGGAAGGTCGCGACGATTTCGGGAGTCACCGGAACGAATCAGGCCGCGTGTCTCACCGACACGGCCACCGGCCTGTACGACTGCGGCAACTGGACAGTCTCGGCCTCGTGGAATGTGCCGGCCACCGCCGTATCGGGCATCTACATCGCCAGGCTGGCGCGAACCGACAACGGCGGCGCGAGTCACATCCCCTTCGTCGTCCGCGACGATGCGGCGCAGGCCGACATCGTGTTGCAGACCAGCGACACGACTTGGCAGGCTTACAACCAGTTCGGGGGCCACAGCCTGTATCAGGGAACTCCGTTTCGCGGCTACAAGGTGAGTTACAACCGGCCGTTCGCGACCCGCGGGCAGAGCACGGGATACGGCACATCGAACTATGTGTTCTACGCCGAATACCCGATGACGCGCTGGCTGGAAGCCAATGGGTTCTACGTCAAATATCAGACCGGCGTCGACACCGATCGCTACGGCAGCTCGCTGACTGGTGCAGCCAAGCCGAGGGTCTTCCTGACCATCGGGCACGACGAGTACTGGTCCGGCGGGCAGCGCAATGCCGTCGAAGCCGCGCGCGCCGCGGGCGTGCATCTGGCCTTCTTGAGCGGTAACGAAAACTTTTGGAAGACGCGGTGGGAATCGAGCATCGACGGGACGGGCACGCCGTATCGGACGCTCGTCACGTACAAAGAGACGCACGAAAACGCCAAATTCGATCCCGCGGATCCGCCAACGTGGACCGGAACGTGGCGCGATCCCCGCTTCAGCCCTCCGGCAGATGGAGGCCGACCGGAGAACGCGCTGACGGGTCAGCTGTTCACCGTCAATCGGGGAACGAGTGCGATCACCGTGCCTGGGCAATACGCGGGCCTGCGCTTCTGGCGCAACACCAGCGTGGCCGCGCTCGCGCCGAACCAGTCGTTGCCGTTGGCGAACGACACGCTCGGGTACGAGTGGGATGAAGATCTCGACAACGACGCCCGCCCGGCCGGATCGATTCAGATGTCGTCGACGACCGTCACGGTACCGGAACACGTCCAGGATTTCGGCAGCACGTACCTGCCAGGCCCGGCGACGCATCATCTCTCGCTCTTTCGGCACTCGAGCGGTGCGCTCGTCTTCGGCGCCGGAACGGTTCAGTGGGTCTGGGGTCTCGACACCAATCACGACGTGGATCCCGACCTCGGATCGGCCACGCCCGATCCGAACATCCGTCAGGCGACGCTCAATCTACTCGCCGACATGGGCACTCAACCGGCCACGATTCAGAGCGGCCTGGTACCGGCAACCGCGAGCGCCGACGCCACCGCGCCAACGTCGACCATCACGTCCCCGGCCGCAGGGGCGAGCATCGCGGCCGGTACGATCGTCACCGTTTCCGGAACAGCGACCGACGCGGGCGGCGGAGTCGTTGGCGGCGTCGAGGTGTCAACCGATGGCGGCACGACGTGGCGGCGCGCGACCGGCACGACGAGCTGGAGCTACACGTGGGTGCCAGGCGTGCTGGGGAGCGCGAGCCTTCGGTCTCGCGCCACCGACGACAGCGGGAATCTCGAGCAGCCGGCCACATCCCTTCCGCTCACGATCACGCAAGCCAGCTGCCCGTGCAGCATCTGGACGCCTTCGCTGACGGTCCCGTGGATGGTCGACTCGAATGACGGCGCCGCCGTCGAAGTGGGGCTGAAATTCAGAACTGACATCGGCGGCATCGTCAACGGCATGCGGTTCTACAAGGCCGTCACGAATACTGGTACGCACACCGGGCACCTCTGGAGCAGCAGCGGTACGCTGCTCGCCACCGTGACGTTCACGGGTGAATCGGCGTCGGGCTGGCAGCAGGCGACCTTCGCGAGCCAGGTGATCATCCAGCCGGCCACGACCTACGTCGTTTCTTACTTCGCGGCGGCCGGCCACTACTCCGACGATCAGTACTACCTGGGTCGTGCCGGAGTCGACCAGTGGCCACTGCATGCGCTCAAGAGCGGCGTCGACGGCCCGAACGGCGTTTTCTTCTACGGCGCAAGCGGTTTCCCGAACCAGACCTGGTTCTCAGACAGCTACGGCGTCGACGTCCTGTTCACACCAGACCTTACGCCACCGACGGCGGCACTCACCGCTCCAGCCAACGGCGCGAACATCTCCGGCAACGCGGTGACCGTCTCCGCGACCGCCAGCGACAACCTCGGAATCGCCGGCGTGCAGTTCAAAATCGACGGCGCGAACCTCAACGCCGAAGACACCGCCAGTCCGTACAGCATCAGTTGGAACTCGATACTGACCGCGAACGGCACGCACACGCTGACCGCCGTCGCGCGCGATGCAGCCGGCAACCTGACGACGTCGGCGCCGGTCACGGTCAGCGTCTTCAACGCGGACACTGTGCCGCCCGCGGTGTCGATCGGTTCGCCGCTGAACACGGCGACCGTTCGAGGTACCGTCAGCGTGCAGGCCGCCGCCAGTGACAACCAGGGCGTCGCCGGCGTGCAGTTCCTGATCGATGGTGCGTCGCTCGGGACGGAGCTGACGACGCCGCCGTACACGATCGCGTGGGACACGACCGCGCTGGCCAACAACTCAACCCATACCGTGGCGGCGCGCGCGCGCGACACGGCGAACAACCTGACCACGTCGGCATCGAATACGGTCACGATCTCGAACCCTGTGGCCGGCGCGCCGGCGATCGACGCCGTGGTCTGGGCCGATCAGCCGAGCAACCAGACAACCGCCGTGTCACCCGCGTTCTCGACGACAGCGGGGAACGAGCTGTTGCTCGCCTTCATTTCCGCCGACTATCTCGGCGGCACGAACACGACCGTGACCGGCGTCAGCGGCGCCGGCGTGACGTGGGCCCTCGTGGGTCGAACAAATGTGCAGGCGGGGACCGCCGAAATCTGGCGGGCGTTCGCCCCATCGCCGCTCAGCAACGCCGTCGTGACGGCGGCGCTGTCGCAGGCGGTGGATTCCTCGATGACGGTCGTGACCTTCTCGAACGTCGATACGTCCGGCACGAATGGATCCGGCGCGATTGGTGCGACTGCAACGGCCAATTCGCTCGGCGGTGCGCCGAGCGCCACGCTGACGACGACGCGCAACAATTCCTGGGTGTTTGGCGTTGGAACCGACTACGACACCGCCACCGCGCGCACGGTGGGATCGAATCAAGTACTCGTGCATCAGTATTTCCCGCCGGTCGGCGACACCTACTGGGTCCAGCGCATGCTGAGCCCGACGGCGGTGTCGGGCACGAGCGTCACCATCAACGACACGGCGCCAAATGGCGACCGATACAACCTCTTCATCGCTGAGATCAAGCCGCTCACCACTCCGGATACCACCCCGCCGACCGTCTCGATGACGGCGCCGGCCGACGGTGCCACCGTCTCCGGGAATGCGGTCTCCGTCTCGGCGACGGCCAGCGACAACATCGGCGTCACGAGCGTGCAGTTCAAGCTGGATGGCGCCAACCTCGGCGCCGCCGACACCGCGAGTCCGTACGCCATCACCTGGAATTCGACGACGGTCGCAAACGGCAGCCATACGCTGACCGCCGTGGCCAGCGATGCGGCGAGCAATACGACGACGGCCACGACTGTCACCGTGACCGTCAGCAACGACAGCACGCCGCCGACCGTCGCGATGACGGCGCCGGCCACTGGGGCCACGGTCTCGGGCAGCAGCGTGGCGGTCTCAGCGACCGCGAGCGACAACGTCGCCGTTGCAGGCGTCCAGTTCAAGCTGGATGGCGCCAACCTGGGCGCCGAAGTGGCGACCAGTCCCTACGCCGTCGTTTGGAACACGACGTCAACCGCCAACGGCAGCCACGTCCTGACCGCGGTCGCACGCGACGCGGCCAGCAACACGACCACGGCCACGGCCGTGACCGTGACCGTCAGCAACGTCGACGGCACGCCGCCGACCGTCGCGATGACGGCACCGGCAAACGGCGCGACGGTTGCGGGCGCGAGCGTCACGCTGAGCGCGACCGCCAGCGACAATATTGCCGTGGTCGGCGTGCAGTTCCTGCTGGACGGCGCCAATCTGGGCGCGGAGGATACCGCCAGCCCGTACACGATCGCCTGGAACACGATCGGCGTCGCCAACGGCGTGCACTCGCTGACCGCTGTCGCCCGCGACGGCGCCGGCAATACCACGACCGCCACTCCGGTGTCGGTCACGGTGAACAACGACATCGCGCCGCCGACGGTCGCGATGACGGCGCCGGCGAACGGCTCGACCGCGACGGGCACGGCGGTCACGGTGTCGGCAACGGCCTCCGACAACGTCGCGGTCGTGGGTGTGCAGTTCCTGCTCGACGGCGCCGCGCTCGGCGCCGAAGTGACCACCGCGCCATACACCATCGCCTGGAATTCGACGGCGGCGTCGAACGGTTCGCACACGCTTGCAGCGCGCGCGCGTGACGCCGCGGGCAACCAGACGACGTCGGCGGCCGTGACCGTCACCGTCTCGAACGTCGCCTCGACGCCGCCTGTCATCGACGCAATCAAGTCGGTCAATCGGTCGAACAACGCCACCACGCTGGTGTCGGGGGCATTCTCGACGACGGCGGCCAACGAACTGCTGCTGGCACTCATTTCGGGCGATTACCTCGGGGGCACCAACACGTCGGTGACTGGCATCAGCGGGGCGGGGTTGACCTGGGTGCTCGTGCAGCGCACCAACGTCCAGAGTGGAACAGCCGAAATCTGGCGCGCCTTCGCGCCGACGACGCTCACAAGCGTCAGCGTGACGGCCACACTCTCGCAGGCAACGGCGGGGTCGATGACCATCGTCAGCTTCAAGAACGTCGACACGACCGGGACGAACGGTTCCGGAGCGGTGGGCGCCACCGCCTCAACGAACAGCAGCAGTGGTCCACCCAGCGCGACGCTGGTGACCACACGGAACAATTCGTGGGTGTTCGGCGTCGGCACTGACTTCGACAACGCGATCGCGCGAACGCTCGGCCCGAGTCAAACGATGGTAAATCAGTACCTCGCAACCATCGGCGACACGTACTGGGTGCAGCGGACGACGACCTCGATCGCGGCGAGCGGAACGAGCGTCACCATCAACGACACGGCGCCGACTGGAGACCGATACAACCTGAGCATCTGCGAGATTCGGGCGCCACAATAAGACAGGACTCCGCGCCAGTTCCAACCCAAGGGGCTGGCGCGGAGTGATCCTCTGCCCGCGTCGAGGTCTCGATCGGCTCGCGACGGTTCCGTCCTTCCGCCGCACCCATTTCGGTCAGTGCCACCACTTAGTGCCAGATTTGTAGGGTACGTATCGTCCTGATGCTCGAATGCACGGGAGTCCGAAGAGGGATTTGCGGGCCTTTCAGTTCGTAACTTCAAACAGGTAAACGATTTAGGTGTACAGACCTAGCTCGAGCATGAATATTGCTTGGTGGGCTGTGTCCCGCGTCCATCCAGGCGCGAGCGCATCAAGGAACGGGTTGGATGTCCTCCCACATCGTGGTCGTCACAGGTGATGATAAGCGTCGGACGGTCCTGCTCGATACGCTGAACGATGCAGGCTATGTGACAAGTGGCGCGTCTACGTTTGACGAAGCCAAACAACTGCTGGAGACGCGATCCCCGGATCTGGTCATCGCTGACGAGCGCCTTGGCGCATTCAATGGCCTGCACGTCATTGTTGTGGGCCGCGCCCGCCACCCGCACATGAAGGCCATCGTGACGAGCCGCATCAAGGACGAGGGACTCGAGAGCGACGCCAGGCGCCTCAACGTGCATTGCCTTGTGGAACCGATTCGGCCTTCGGACTGGCTGGCGTCGATTTCCAGGACCCTCGAAGTCGTGCACTGAAAGGGCCCCGGCAGAACGGCCTGCCCCGCAATCGGTTCCGTGCCCTGATCTTCACATCAACCGCGCCGTCGGCGCCGAGGACGGCGTGCACGGCGTCAGCCTGTAAAACACAATCGGCGCGGCACTCGCGCGTCCGTCGAGGACGCCCGTCCTGACACGACGAATGGTCCTGCCCGCCGATAGCTCCGCCATACCTTTCCTGTCGAAGCGTTCAGCGATGAGGCCGTCCGGCAACAAAAAGGATCGGTACCATTTACGCCGGTGTGTGAACGACGAGCTGCATTGAGATCGGCGAGCGATCGCAGACTCCGGCCGGGGACTTCTCAGGTGAGCAACGAGCCGGCTGCACCGAGGTTCGTGCTGTGCGCGGGATCTTGCTGGAGGTCCTGCGGATGTTCAGCAAGCCGGAACTGCTGAACTGCCATGTGACAGTCGTGCGTCTGCAGGAAGCTGAGGAACCGCTTGTAATCGGACGGCGGCAGATTGAAGAGCTCGGCAACGAGACGATAACTGCCGCGCGTGCGCGCGAGTCCCATCCTCACAACAGCGCGCACCGCGTCTCGCATCAAATCGCGCTGCATGAACGGATCATGGACCACGGTCCAGAACGATTCGGCGTGATTCGTCATCTGCTCAAAACACTGAGAAGCCATGGCGGCCACCAGAGCCGACCGGACTCCCGCCGCGCCGGACGGCTGGCGATCCGTCAGTCCACTGCATACCTCGGTGAGCGAAACAACCTGTCCGCTGTGCTGGAGGATGAGCCGCTCCGCGACCTCCTTGAGCTCCCGGTCGTTGCCGGTCCAATCGCAGTCCTCGAGGTGCGCGAGCGCTTCAGCGGTGAGCTCGGGCGGCGGCAGGCCGTGCTGCTTGCTCAGGGCGCGCAGATAATGCTCGATGAGCAGGCTGATGTCCTCGCGGCGGGCGCGCAGCGGCGGAATCATCAGGTGCACCATGTTCAGACGGTAGTACAGATCCTCTCGGAACAACGTTTGGCGCGTGCGTTCGAACAGATCGCGACTGGTCGCGGAAATCACCCGGACGTTCGTGGTCGTGCGCTGGCCCGCCGACCCTCCGCGGTGGACTTCGCCGTCTTCGAGGAAACGCAGCAGCAGCATCTGCATCCGAAGGCTCATCTCGCCCACTTCGTCGAGCAACACCGTGCCGCCGTCCGCGACTTCGAGGACCCCGCGGCGATCGCAGTACGCGTCCGGGAAGCTGCCCAGGACATGACCGAACAGCTGCGACTCGAGCAGCGCTTCCGGCACGCTCCCGCAGTTGATCGTGATCATCGGCTGGAGGCACCGGCCGCTGCGCTCGTGAATCAAGCGCGCGAGCAACTCCTTCCCGACGCCAGCCTCGCCCGTGATCAGAACCTTCGAGTCGCCGGTGGCAACATCAAGCGCCTCTTCGACCAGGTCTCTGATGACACGACTTCTCCCCAGGAGTACCTGCGAATCCACAGGGCACCTCAGTGTTCGTCGGTACAGCCGACGCAGATATGTGGCGGGCGTCAGTTCTATTACTGCGTCTGCTATTGTGTCAACAGCTTTTTCACAGTCTCATCAGCCGTTCACGGAAATCATCCGTGTCCGGACGCGTGCGCGTACCGGAACAGTCACCAATTGTCAGCCGGGAGGAATCGCCAGCATCGAGCATGAGGACAGGCACGACACGATCGTGTGCTCAGAATCGTGTGCGGGAGATCGTGGGCGATCAGCCCTGGTGACGATGCGCTGGGAGTTGATTAGAGGTCCGCGACGCCGGGCGGCGTGGAGCGCCCGCGCCATGCGGCGCGGCGTAACAGCGAGGCGAGTACGAGGAGCGCGCCACCGGTGACGATCGCCTCAGGGCGAGCATCATGCCCCTGGAAACCGTGTGTCGCCGGCCAGATCTGAGCGCCGTATGCTGCCGCCGATACCATCGAAGCCAGAAGAGCCAACTTCACAGAGTCCCCCACCAAGAATTTGAACGTGTGCCTGGGCTTATCGCAAGGGCGCTGCCAAGCCCCGACACAGGACGAGTTGCGGTGTCCTTGCGCCATCTGACAGAACTCTTTGTACATGAACAAGTTACGTGGTTGTTTGAAGACTGCAAAAGTAGCAAAAAGGGCGGGGCCGTATTGAGACGCGCTCGACGGCGACTTTTTTCGCCGCGGGGCATCAGAGTACCAAAGAAGACCTGACACGACCAGCCGCCGCTTCAGTTCACCTGACCATTTGACCACTCCATCGACACCTCAATGCAGACTGGCACGTTCGTGCCCAGTGTCATGCATCAGGATGACACCCTGCGGGTCTCATTCTGGTTGACCGCTGACACCGCCGGTCGTGTAAGCCGTCGAATCTGATTCGGATCGATCTGCGCGATGAAGAGCGTCAGCAGCGGCCGGATATCCTCCACGCGCTCGCGCAGCGGCGGCACATGCAGATGCACAACGCGGATTCGGTAGAGCAAGTCTTCGCGAAAGGGTTCCAACTGCGGTCATGCGTCGAGATCGCGATGGGTGGCTGCGACGACTCGCGCGTCGACGCGACGTGCAGGGTGTCGGACCCGACCGGACGCACTTCTCCGCTTTCCAAAAAGCGGAGCAGCAACGCTTGCATCCGCGGTGTCATCTCGCCGACCTCGTGCAGGAATATGGTGCCGCCGTTCGCCTGCTCGAGCTTTCCGCGCTAGTCGCCGTAGGCTCCAGCGAGACTGCCTTTGACGTGCACCGAACAGCTCCGATTTCGAGGAGCGTTTCGGCGAGCCCGGCGCAGTTGACGGGCTACGAACCGACGCGACGCGCGCGGTGACGAGGTGTGGAATCATCGGCCGAGCACATCTTACCGACGCCGGTTTCGCCCGTGATGAGAACCTTGGAATCGCGCGCGCTGGCGCACTTCGCGGTCTCGAGCAGCTGCCTCATCGCTGTTCCGAGGCCTTGCTTAGCTGCGCAAAAACCCACAGGCGATGGGCCCCGGCAGGACTTGGAGGATTGAAAGGCGGTCGGGCGGGCGCCGCATCCTGCAGGCTTTTACCCGCTCAGTGCTCCGGCCCGACACCGCGGCGGCCGTTGGCGCAAAGTGGCGCTTTCGGCCACTCAGTTGCGGTACAGTGAACTCCTCAGAGTGCCGGACTCCCAAGGGTCAGGAGCCCATTGTTGACTGCATCGCCCGCCGGCAAGATGGTGCTCGTCGTCGACGACGACCGCGCTGTGCTCGGTCTGATCGTGCACTGGCTGACCGCGGCCGGATTCTCGGTCGTGGCGTGCGATGGTTTCGAGGCGGCGAAACAGTCCCTCAGCGCCACGCTGCCCGACGTTTTGCTGACCGATGTGCGGCTCGGCGCGTTCAATGGTCTGCAGTTGGTAATCTTCGCCAAAGAACGCGGGCCGCAGACTACGACTGTCGTCATGTCGGCCTATGACGATCCGGCGCTGAAAAAGGAGGCGCTGGTGTGTGGCGCCGCATACATCACGAAGCCCTTCACCCGCGAGCAGGTTCTTGCGGCCGTCGCCAACGCGCCCGCCCTGGACACTTGACCGATGACCAGTCTTCCACATTTAGTGCCATATCGAAACACAACATCTAAGTAACTGTTTCACAGCAGGTTACGACGTGACGGCAGCGACCACTTTCGCGGCGGCGACAGAGCGGATGTCGACGCAGCCGCCGAATCTTCTGATGGCAGCCGCCCGCCTGGGACTGTTCAACGGCATGCAGCTCGTGCTGCGCGCGCGACTCGACCATCCCGAGATGGCCGCCATCATCACCGCCTCCGTCGAAGATCCTCTGCTCGAGGCTGAAGCCTCCAGCTACGGCGCCGCCTGCGCGTCGCGCCCGAAACGTCCGCAGAACTGGTCAGGCTTGTGTCGAGGACTTTCGCCGCGCACCCGAAGTGATCGCTCGAGCCGATCGAGTTCATTTCACGCTGAACGCCAGCAGCACGTTGCCGGGACGCAGACCGAAGGCGCCATATCCCGAGCTCACGTAGACCATCCCACCGACGACGGTCGGCGCCGGACCGTTCATCGATCCGCCTCTGGCGCGCACCCGGTTCAGCGTCATGAACTCACGGTTGGTGTCGAACTCCCACATCAGCGAGCCGTCTCTCGCCGAGTATGCGCGGACGGCGCCGTCGTTCGAGGGCGAGAACACGACGCCGGGGATGGCGGTGACGGCAGCGAACAACGCGCCGCTGCATGCGCGGCTCGGCTTGCCGCATCTCAGCGTTTCGGGCGGCGCCACGTACCACGCGCGTGTGCCCGTGACGAGGTCGACAGCATGCAGCCCGCCGGGCATCGGATTGTAGATTTCGGCCACCGGGACATACGCGCGATCGCCGTCGACGGCGATGCCCCACTGCACGCCGCCCAGACCGCTGCCGCCCCCCGCGCGGTACCGCCAGACCTGTCGTCCTTGCTTGTCCGGGTCCAGCGCGTACACGACGCCTGACTTCTGCCCCGCGACGATGACCTCGCGTCCAGTTGGCGGCTTTGCGAGCACCGGTGACGCGCCGAAATCGAAATCGGGACCGGGGCGTTCGCCGCAGTTCACCTCGCCGGGTGTACAGCCGAACACGTCGGGTGTCGCGGGAGCCATCTGCCGCGCCCATCGCATCTTTCCTGTCTTCAGATCGAAGGCGAGCACGGCGTCGGCCGTCGGCTGGGCCGGACCGCTGTAGGTGTTGCCGGTGCCAACGTAGATCGCGCCGCGTTTGACGTCGATCGTCGGCGCGGACCAGATCGCTCCGCCAGCCGGTCCGCGCAGCTCGGTGCCATCGGCGTACGCGCGCAGCAGATGCGGCTCCTCGGGGATCGTGTAGGCCTTCCACACGATCTCGCCCGTTCGCGCGTCAAGAGAGACCAGGCTGCCGCGGAACGTACAGCACGCGTAGCCGGGCGGCCTGCCGCCTTCTTCGTACGACGACGTAGGGACGTATAGTCGATCGTTGTAAAGCGTCGGTGATCCGGTGAGCCGCACCAGCGGATGCTCGTCGACCTTGCGCGTCCAGATCAGTTTGCCGGTCGCAGCATCGAGCGCGTAGACGAAGCCTTTTTGGTCGGCCACGTACGCCGTGTAGGCAAGCTGGCGTCCGGTCGCTGGCCTCCGGCCGATCGAAATCGACGCGCGGACGCCGCCCTGTGCGGTGAAGGTCCAGGCGACGCAGCCGGTCGCCGCGTCCAGCGAATACACAGTGCCGTTCTGGCTGCCCACGAAGAGGAGGCCGCCGCCGATCGTCGGCTGCGCCCAGGACGAGGTCGTGTCGGGAAAGCCGAAGGCCCACTCGAGGTGCAGCCTCGGCACCTGCTGCGCGGTGAGCCCGGCCTGCGCCGCGGGCTGTGCGTGCGTGTTTTCGATTGTCGGTCCCCATCCGTTCCACCGCGGGCCGACAAACGGATTCGCCAGCCGCGGCCGCTTGCTGCAGAGACCCAGCGTGGTGCCGGTCACCGTGCCGCGCAGTTTACGGCCAGTGATGTACTCGGCGAGGGCCCGCCGCTCCTCGCCGCTGAGCGCGAGACCCTGATACTTCATCGAACCGGCCGTCAGCGCATCGACGATCGCCTGAGGGGAGCGCGCATGCAGTGCCTCGGGGGACGGCGCGCGCGGGTCGTCACTGTTATGACACGTGACACAGGCGCTCTCGAACAGCGCCCGCCCGTCGGGCGGGGCCGTGGCAGCAGGTCGGGTCAGGGCGCCGATCAGCGTGAGCGTGAAGGCTGCGGCTGGGGGCGTGAGGCGGCGAATGAGGTGCTCCTCTTGCTATTCTGACAAAGAATTCCTACGATCCAGGTCAGCTTTGGAGGATACAAGTGAAACACAGGCTGCTCATTGGATTGCTCGGTGGCGTGGTGATCTCGGGTACGACGGCGTACGCGCATCATTCCTTCGCCGCGACTTATATCACCGACAAGGAGATCCGGATTGAAGGGGACATGATCCAGTTCATGTTCCGCAATCCGCACTCGTTCGTTCACCTGATGGGCCCCGACGAGAAGGGTCAGATCCAGCGCTGGGCGATCGAATGGGCCGCCGCGGGGCAGTTGACCGGCATCACGCGCGATACGCTGAGGCCTGGCGATCACGTCATCATCACCGGGAACCCGGGGCGCACGGTCGAAGATCATCGCCTTCGCATGCGCAGCATCCTTCGGCCGAAGGACGGCTTCAAATGGAGCGGGGACTTCCAATAACGCTGAATCGAATAATCGTCAGAATGCGTTTCCAATAAACGGCAGCATCCGGCCCCAGTACATCACACCAACCCACAAGAAGAGCGACAACGCCGCCACCAGCTTTGCGGCCGGCGGCGCGTCGTGGCCTGCGCCCACACCGTCGACCCGGCGATACAATCCGGTCACGTAAAACAGAATCGCGTTCACGCCCGCCAGCCCGATGAAGAGCAGCTTGAACGCGAACGCGACGTTGTGGATGTACTGAAACGGGTCGCCGGCGAAGAACAGGAATCCGGTCACCATGTTCACGGTGAACCCGACGATCGCAAACGGCATCAGCCGCTGCATCGGTCCGATCGGCAGCCCCTTCGCCATTCCCAGCATCCGCAGATCCAGAACGCCGACGATCCCGACGAGGAGCGCCAGGCCCATGAAATGCAGCGTTTCACACAGCGGCCAGATCCACGGCACGCCGCCGGCCACCGCCCACGACAGCCTCGTGCTGTGCAGCCACACCGAAAACGTTTGTACCATCCGACCAATCCCTAGTCCCTAATCTAATCCCTATTCCCTATTCCCTAGATCCACCCCCCCTACGGTATTTTGTTCTGCAGCCCGGGCGCGCCGGAGACCGGACCGAAGTACGCCATGAGCCGGCCGGCCGTGATGGCGCCGGCCCAGAACAGCAGCGACGTCACGGCGAGCGCTCGCCCGAACCCCGCGACGCGCGCCGTGTCGATTGCCGGATCACGGAATACGCGCCGGCGGATCAACACCATGTTCAACACCGCGAGGAAGACAAACGTCATCTTGATGTAGAACACGCGATTCATGAGCTTCGTCGTCGCATCCGCCATGAGCAGCAGCGTGCCCGACGTCGCGTTCACCCAGAACCCGGCCCACATGATGCGGTAGAAGCTCTCCATCGGCGCGAGCGGCAGCCGCCGCGCGGCGCCGAGAATGCGCAGATCGATTGCCGCGTTCAGGCCCACAAGGAATCCCAGGCCGACCGTGTGCAGAAAAAGGATCGCGGGATACGCCAAGAGCGAGCCCGATTCGCGGACCCAGGTGGCCAGCGCGGTGTTTTCGATCGACGCGAGAAACGACATGTGCCTCCCGCCGGGTCCACATGGACGCGGCCTATTTGCAAACGAAGTTGGCGGCTTCGTCCGTGCTGCCCGCGCCTGTGAAGACGGCAGCCTGCGGATACGGGCACAGCGGCCGCGTGCGCTCGACCTTGCCGTTGGCCACACGAGACGCAACGATCCGATCGGGCGCCTTGCGCTGCTCGACCCACTGCTCGAGCGCGGCGACCGTATCGAACGTGTTGGGGCCTTCACCGCCGCCGCAATGGCCCATGCCGGGGACCATGAACAGGCGGACCCATGCCGCCGTCTTCGCGGCGCCGCCCATCGCTTTCACGACGCTGGTGTAATAGTTGACGCTCGCGCGCGGAGCCACGCTGCCGTCGCTCCATCCGTGATACATGAGCAGCCTGCCGCCGTGACCGGCGAAGCGCGTCAGATCGGGATTGACGGCGTTGATCGTGCCATTGTCGGCCTTGTTTGCGGCCGCAAGATCGCGCGCGAGATCGAACGTCCGCCAGTCCCAGCTCGCGTCCTTGAAGACGACGTACTTGAACTGATCGAGCGCCGTCGCGACCGGCTCGGTCCCGCCGACGAGCCCGGCCCACGCGAGCTCGGTCCCCGGCTCCAGCCCTGGGAAAATCTCCTCGCCGGACCGCGGGTTCTTCACCGGGCTCATCACCGTCCGCGCGGCGGTCACCTGCGCGGCTGTCAGGCAGGATGGCCCATCAGCGTCCTTGCACTCCAGCAACTTCGGATCGAAGCGGCAGCGCGTCGGATCGCCGATGATCCCGTCCGTGACGCCGTCGAGGGCGTCGCACGCGGCGACCACCGCCTGATGGATCATCGGATACTTCGCGGGCGGGATGAAGCTCGCGGGATCTTTCAGCGTCGCCTGCGCGATCGAGATCTGCCACGAGTTGAGGTACGTCCGCGGGTTGGCGGACGCACCCGCGATGATGCCATCGTAATCGTCCGGAAACCGCTGCGCCTCGGCGAGCCCCTGGCGCCCGCCGGTCGAGCAGCCGTTCCAGTACGACAGCCGCGGCCCGCGCCCGTAGAAGCGGTCGATGATCGCCTTTGCCGTGACGGTCATCTCGTGCTCGGATCGATACGCGAAGTCGATGAACTTTTCGGGATGGCCAAGCGCGAAGGTGCCGGTCGCGCCGACATGGCCCGTATCCGTGGAGCTGGTCGCGTAGCCGAGGCGGAGCGCGTTGGCCATCGCCGGATAACTGATGACACCCGCCCACCCGCCGTTGCCGACCGCCTGGAATTTGCCGTTCCAGCCGGACGCCGGCATCCAGACCTCGATCTTGATGTCTGAGTCCGCGGTCGGCTTCAACGTCGCCGCGACGCGGCAGAACGCCGGCAACGCCGCGAACCGGGACGCGTTCTGCGCGGCATTACCACCGCCTGGCGCTGTGAACGCTCCGGCTGGCACCACTTCGGCGAGCGCCACAGTCGCGTTCTCGAGCGTCAATTTCAGCAGGCTCTCGCAGGAGCTGCCCGCGGCGTTCACGCGGCCGACCACCGCGACCGCCATGATTACCCCCAACAGGGCCGTACGCAGGATCTTCATGTCTTGTCCTCCGGAGCGAGCGCATTCTAGCTGGAAATCGGCCCGTTCGCGCGTTCGGAGGGTGTCTCGCTCGATATGTCAGCGAGCGGTGGCGCGCTGGGCTATGCAGTACATGTCGTTGGACTCGCAGCCCTCTGCCTCGACCTGGATCGTGGTGTGGGTAATCTGAAACCGCGTCTCCAGCTCCCGCACGACGGCGCGCAGTACCTGCTGTCCTTCACGGATGCTCTGCTCGGCGACGAGGATGTGACAACTGCAGGCAATCACGCCGGGCCCGACCATCCAGACATGAAGATCGTGAACGTCGAGCACTCCGCCAACGGACCGAATCGCGTCGATCACCGTTGGCATGTCGGTACCCGCGGGCGTGCCCTCGAGCAGGACGGTCGTGCTCTCGCGGAATACGCCGTAACCGCTCCACAGAATCAAGCCGGCGATCAGCAGCGACACGATCGGATCGGCGCGCGGCGTGTTGGTTGCCGCGACGATGACGCCAGCAATCACGACGCCGAACGCCGACACTGCATCGCCCATCATGTGAAGGTACGCGCTGCGGACGTTCATATCGTTCTTCGCGCTGCGGTGAAGCCGGAACCCGATGGCGGCGTTCAGTACGGTTGCGGTGGCGGCGACGCCGATCATGAGGACGCCGTTCGGCGTTTCCGGATGCCGCAGCCGCGTGATGGCCTCCCACGCGATGACCAGCGCAATCACGGCAAGCGATCCCGCATTTGCAAGCGCGGCAAGCACGCCCATCCGGTGATATCCGTAGGTCATGCCCGCATGTGACGGGCGCTCCGCGACACGGATGGCATACCAGCTGAAGCTCAGGGCAG
>Ga0137409_10000580_pt1 | contig 40295 bp, 35 predicted proteins | sample CZODoug1_16funga_FD_122059 | JGI IMG/M metagenome (GOLD analysis project Ga0137409, IMG submission 122059) | Vadose zone soil fungal communities from Angelo Coast Range Reserve, California, USA - CZODoug1_16fungal (Hybrid Assembly) | ecosystem: Environmental > Terrestrial > Soil > Vadose zone...
GACCTGGACGCTTTTCGCAAGCTCGACAAGGAGCGCCGCGAACTCATCACCGCGACCGAGCAGCTCAAAGCGCAGCGGAACAAGGCCAGCGAAGAAATCGCGCGGCTCAAAAAGGAAAAGCAGAACGCCGACTCTCTGATCGCCGAAATGAAGCAGGTTTCCGAGCGCATCAAGCAATCCGACGAACGCATCGCCGAACTGGACACCAAACAGCGCGACTTCTTACTCATTATTCCGAACGTTCCGCACTCATCCGTGCCCGTCGGCGCGAGCGCGGCCGACAACGTCGAGGTTCGCCGCTGGGGTATGCCGCCGAAATTCGATTTCGCGCCCAAGCCACACTGGGAAGTGGGCGAGCGCGCCGGCATACTCGATCTCCCCGCCGCCACGAAAATCACCGGCGCGCGCTTCGCCGTTTACAAGAGCTGGGGAGCGCGCCTCGAGCGCGCCCTCGCGAATTTTTTTCTCGATGTACACACGCGCGAGCACGGCTACACGGAAATCCTGCCGCCCTTCCTGGTGAACACCGCCTCACTCACCGGCGCGGGCCAATTGCCGAAATTTGCTGCTGATCTCTTTAAGATCGAAAACACCGATTTCTGGTTGACGCCCACATCCGAAGTCGAACTCCACAATCTGTACCGGGACGAGACCATTCCCGAGGAAAAACTCTCCATCCACATCACCGCGTGGACCGCCTGCTTCCGCTCCGAAGCCGGCGCCGCCGGAAAAGACACCCGCGGCATACTCCGCCAGCATCAATTTCAAAAGGTCGAGCTTTTCAAGTTCACGCATCCGGAAAAAAGCTACGAAGAGCACGAAGCCCTCGTGCGCAACGCCGAAACGATTCTCCAGAAACTCGGCCTGCACTATCGCACGGTGCTGCTCTGCACCGGCGACATGGGGTTCGCCTCTGCGAAAACCTACGACATCGAAGTTTGGCTGCCTTCGAGCAACGAATTCCGCGAGATCTCCTCGTGCTCGAATTGCGAAGCGTTTCAATCCCGCCGCGCCGGCATTCGCTACAAGCCCAAGGGCGGCGGCAAGAGTGACTTCGTTCACACCTTGAACGGTTCCGGGCTCGCCGTCGGCCGCACGTGGATCGCTGTCGTGGAGAATTATCAGCAGCCGGATGGCTCGATCCTGATTCCGGAAGTCTTGCGCCCATACATGGGAATTGACCGCATTCCAGCAATATAGGTGGTGCATGAGCAAAACTCTCTTGGCGAGGATATGTTGGCCCTTCGCGCTCTTACTGTTCGCTCCTCAATTATTGATGTCGCAGGCGCGCCCGGCCGAAGGAGAGCAGGAAGGAATTCACAGGTTCCTCGCGGAATTCATCACAGCGTTTGACAATTTGGATTGGCAGAAATTTCGGAATGCCTTCACCGCTGACGCGACGGTCTTCTACCCGAGAGAGAGGCCGAACCGCGCAAATGGGCGGATCGAAGTCGAAGAATACTTCAAGCATGTCTTCGAACAGATCCGCGCGGGCAGATCAAAGGGACCGTACATGGATATCCAGCCTCGAGGACTTCGCATACAAGTGCTTGGCGACGTGGCGATCGTAACGTTTCACCTCGACGATCGGCCCGGATTTATCAACCGCAGGACACTTGTTCTACGAAAAACTGCAGCCGGTTGGAGGATTGCTCATCTCCACGCTTCGGAGGTGGCGAGCGCTCTTACCCCCGTTAAACCGTGACGATCGGGCTATCAGATGAAAAAAGAATGAGGTAGCCGGCAAGAAACCTGTTTCTCCTTGTATGTTATTGACACTACAACACTTATGCTGCGGAAGGGAGAGTTTTTTCCCGAATGGGTAAGAACCATTTCGCCCCGCAACCTCTTGAAATCACACCTTTTCGTTTGACGGGCCCTTTTCGCCTTGCATACACTCCCCTCACGGCACTGCGGGGGTTATTAGGCAAAGAGGGGCCGTTGAGCACACAATCATTAAGATGAACTTTCTCGCCCGCATCATAAGGTTTCTATTCTGGCTCCTCGTTGTTTCCTGGGGCGTGCGGCTCTTGCGCCGCATCGTCGGCGGCATGCTCCGGATTGAGAAGGCGCCTGGGTCACAAACCGCGGATGCCTCTGCGGGGATTCCAACTCCGGCTATAGCACGCCGGTTGGTGCGCGATCCTGTGTGCGGCATGCACGTGGACGAGACGCTTTCCATTCCGCTGAGGGAAGGGGGCGAACTTCTCCACTTCTGCTCCCCCGCCTGCCGCGATGCATACGCCGTCAACACCAGGAAGTTTGCGGCAAACGGATAAGCAATATTTCTCTTAAACGAACCTGGGCCAAGTGAAAACGGAATTTCTTAGACAAATCGAATAGACGAAAGGACCGACGCCGATGGCCACGGTCGCAAAGCCCACAGCCCCAACAAGACAGATAGGCGCACCTCCCATGGTGCCCCGTATCGCTCCCCGCGAGGACCTGAATCCCTTTCGCATCGCGCAGATTCAGTTCGACATGGCGGCCGAATTCTTGAAGCTCGATCCCGGCCTGCGGCAAATTTTGCGCACTCCCAAGCGCGTGCTGGAAGTTTCGCTGCCGACGAAGATGGACAACGGCCAAGTAAAAGTGTTCACCGGTTACCGTGTGCAGCACAACGTTTCCCGCGGGCCCGGCAAGGGCGGCATCCGCTATCACCCCAACGTTACGCTCGATGAAGTGAAGGCGCTGGCGGCTTGGATGACTTGGAAGACCGCCACCGTCAACGTGCCGTTTGGAGGCGCCAAGGGCGGAGTCATCTGCGATCCCAAGCGCATGTCCAGGAGCGAACTCGAACGCATGACGCGGCGCTATGCCAGCGAAATCCTGCCCATCATTGGACCCTCCCAGGACATTCCGGCGCCGGATGTTTACACCGACGCGCAGACCATGGCCTGGATTATGGATACCTACGCAATGACCATCGGCCATTCCGCGCACGGTGTGGTCACCGGCAAACCCATCTCTATCGGCGGTTCCGAGGGACGCGGCGAAGCCACCGCGCGCGGACTGCTTTACGTGGTCGAAGAAGCCTGCAAATTGAAGAAGATCTCGCTTCGCGGTGCGACCGTCGCGATTCAGGGCTTCGGGAACGCCGGCGCGACCGCCGCGCGCCTGTTCGCCGAAAAGAAAGCAAAAATCGTCGCGCTCAGCGATACGCGAGGTGGCGTAACGAATTCGCGCGGCATCGACCCCGTCAAAGCGATTCGCTACAAGGAGCGTTCGGGCACGGTTGTCGGCATGCCCGGAGCGTCGCGCATCACCAACGACGATCTGCTAACCATGAAGTGCGACATCCTGGTCCCTGCGGCGCTCGAAAATGTCATTACCCTCCACAATGCCGAGGCCGTGAAGGCTCGCATCGTCGCGGAAGCGGCCAACGGCCCCACCACCCCGCACGCCGATGAAGTTCTCGCGCGCCGCGGGGTCATCGTGCTGCCGGATATTCTCGCCAACGCCGGCGGCGTCACCGTGAGCTACTTCGAGTGGGTGCAGAACCAGGAAGGGCTCATGTGGGACGTCGAGGAAGTGAACGCGCGCCTGCAGAAAATCATGGTGCGCGCCTTCCACGAGATGGTGGACACCATGCGCAAGCATCGCGTCCCCCCGCGCGCCGGCGCCATGATTCTCGCCGTCAGCCGCGTCTCCGAAGCCACCCTCGTCCGCGGCCTCTTTCCGTGAACTCTCCGCGGCGGATTTTTGCTCGCTCACTCCCGGAAGAAGGCAGCTGACGTCCAAGCTGCCTCGCGAACTGCAAAATTGTTCTTGCACTGAACTATCAGCGCGCGTACATTCGCAAGTGCCGGTCCGTTTCTCTGACGCGACCGGCTATTTTCGTCGTTGGAGCAAAAAAGAACGATGAGCACGAACGGGCACGGCCACCCAGCACCGCCGATTCTCCTGACGATCGCGGGTTTCGATCCTTCCTGCGGCGCGGGCACCGCCGCCGACTTGAAAACTTTCGCCGCGCACGGCTGCTACGGCGTCGCCGCGATCACCTCACTCACCGTCCAGAACACCCAGGGCGTCGAGACGGTCCACAACACGCCGAGCGCGGAGCTGCGCGCGCAGCTCGAAGCCTTGGCCAAGGACTGCGATATCGCCGCTGTGAAAATCGGAATGCTCGGCAATCGCGGGAACGCGGTTGTGGTGGCGGAATTCCTCGATGCGCACAAATTTGCGCACGTCGTGCACGATCCGGTTACGAAATCATCGAGCGGCGCGGAACTCCTCGATGCCGCCGGAATCAAATTTGTCGCAGCGGAACTGCTGAAGCGCGCGAGCGTCATCACCCCGAATGTACCGGAAGCCGAAGTTCTAACCGGGTTGACCATCAAAGACGTAGCGGACATGGAAGCCGCCGCGCGCAAAATCGTCGACATGGGCGCCCGCGCAGTAATCGTCAAGGGCGGCCACATGGAGCGCGCCGTCGATGTTCTCTTCGACGGCACCGAAATCATCCAGCTCAGCGGAGACCGCGTGAAAACGGATAACACCCACGGAACTGGCTGCACGTTTGCATCGGCGATTGCAGCGCAACTCGCTTCCGCGCGCTCTCTTCTCGAAGCCGCGACCCTCGCCAAAGCCTACGTCATGAAAGCCATCGAAAAGGGCTACCCCATCGGCAAGGGCCGCGTCCCACTCGATCATTTCTATCGCCAGCGCATCGAGCCCCCCGCCCGCGGCATCCACGAAGTCCCCCAGCACGGCATGCACCCCGCCGCCGAACCCACCGCTCACTGAGCGCAATGCACTTATTGCTTTCGCGGCGCGCCGGCATTTGGTTGTTCCCGGTGATCGCCGCTGCGTTAGGAATCGCAGCCCTGCTTGTCCCGCGCATTCCGCAGCCGCTCTCCTACCATCACTTCGCCGATCGGCGAAGTTGGCTTGGCATCCCGAACTTCGGCGATGTTGCTTCCAATATCCTGTTTCTTGTGGCCGGATTGTGGGGTTCGGCATTTTTGTGCCGGAAGTCCAGCCAGGAACGATTCATCGATGCACGCGAGCGATGGCCGTACGTTTTCATCTTTCTCGGTCTACTGCTGACGGCGTGCGGGTCCGCGTACTATCACCTGGCGCCGGATAATACGCGACTTGTGTGGGATCGGCTCCCGATGACGGTGGTTTTCATGCCGCTAGTGGCGGCCATGATCGCGGAGCGCGTCAACGTAAAGCTTGGCCTTTGGCTACTACCGGTTCTGATCGCGGTCGGTATCGGAAGCGTGCTTCAGTGGCATTTCTCTGAACAACACGGTGCCGGCGACCTGCGCTTCTACGCGGCCGTACAACTTTACGCCTTGCTCGCGCTGCTCGCCGCGCTGCTATTGCCTCCACGCTACACGCGGGGATCAGACTTGCTTGTCGTGGCTGGTCTTTACGCGCTCGCAAAAATATGCGAAGCAGCGGACAAACAGATTTTCTCTTTGGGACACGCGGTGAGCGGGCACACACTGAAACACTTGGCGTCGGGCGCCGCGGGATTCTGGATTTTGAGAATGCTTCAGAAAAGGCAACCCCTCGAGGATCACTGAATCCGATAAATGATGCGGCCCGCGACGATGGCAGCCATCGGTCCGCCCTTAAAGTTCCGCCCGTCGAACGGAGAGTTACGCGACTTGCTCGGCGATTCTTTCACGTTGTAGGTCCAAGCGCGCTCGGTCGAGAAAATGGTCAAGTCAGCGGGTTGGCCCGCGGCGACCTTTCGTTCCATGCCGAGTACGCGCGCCGGCCCCGTCGTAAAAAGTTCCACCATCCGCATCAGCGAAATTCGCCCGCTCTGCACCAATTGTTCCAGCGCCAGCGCCAGCGCCGTTTCGAATCCCAAAATCCCAAAGGGGGCGCGATCGAACTCCACATCTTTCAAAGCAGGCTCGTGCGGAGCGTGGTCCGTGGCGATCGCTTCGACCGTGCCGTCGGCAAGCCCAGCGAGCAGCGCTTCGCGATCTTCTCGGGCGGCTAACGGCGGATTCATCTTGAATTTCGAATCGTACTGCACGTCATCATCGATCAGCGTGAAGTGATGCGGCGTGACTTCGCAAGTGACGCGCAGCCCGCGCGATTTGGCCCAGCGAACCTGTTCAAGTGACGCCTTCGCGGAAAGATGCGCGATATGCAGGCGCACGCCGGTAAGCTCGGCAAGCTGCACGTCGCGCGCCACGCAAACCGATTCCGCCGCCGCCGGCATCCCGCGCAGGCCAAGGCGTGTTGAAGTGACGCCCTCGCGCATCACCGCGCCCGCGGCCAGCGACACATCTTCCGCATGTTCGATGACCGGAAGATCCAGCGACCGGCAATAATCCATCACCTGCCGCGCGAGCTTTGCCGTGGCGATCGGTTTTCCATCATCCGAAACGCCCACGATCCCCGCTTCCTTCATGGCCGCGATTTCGGCAATCGCTTCGCCTTTGCTCCCCACCGACGCCGCCCCAATCGGCCACACACGAACGCTGCCGGCAACCTTCGCGCGATCCAGAATGAACCGCGTGACGGAAGCATTGTCGTTCACCGGCTTCGTATTCGGCATGCAGCAGACCGCCGTGAACCCGCCGCGCGCCGCCGCCCGCGTGCCTGTTTCGATGGTTTCCGAAGACTCCTGTCCCGGCTCGCGCAAGTGCACGTGGATATCGATAAAGCCGGGAGCGACGATCAGGCCGCTGGCGTCAAAAATTTCCGCGTCAGCAGGCGCGGCAATTTTCCCAGCCGGCCCAACTTCCTTTATCTTCTCCCCATCCAGCAGAACGTCGAGAGTTGCGTCCGTCTTGGATGCCGGGTCGACCACGCGCCCGTTCTTAATCAGTAGCATTGGCGGATCCCTTGGGTTTTACTTCGAGCGCGGGATGAGTGTCAGCCTCCGTAGCGCCGCTGGTCAGCAGATAGAGAATAGCCATGCGAACCGCCACCCCGTTGGTGACCTGTTCGAGCACACACGACTGCGGCCCGTCGGCGACTTCCGGGGTGATTTCGATGCCTCGGTTGATAGGGCCGGGATGCAGAACAATGGCGTCCCGGTTGGCGCGGCGGAGCCGCTCAGCGTTGAGTTGATAGAGAAGGATGTAATCGTTGGCGGAAAGCGGCGGATCATCCAGCCGCTCCGTCTGCACGCGCAGCATGATGATCACGTGCGCGCCTTCCAGCGCCTCCTCGATCCGGTACACGCAGCGAATCGCCGTCCCCGGTGCGATTTTTTCCAGCTCTCGCGGAACCCACATTGCCGGTCCGCACAGCGTGAAGCGGCAGCCGAATTTTCCCAGCAGATGAATGTTCGAACGCGCCACGCGGCTGTGCAGAATGTCGCCCAGAATCGTCACATTCAAATTCTTGATCGTCCCCAGCCGGTCGCGAATTGTCAGCGCGTCCAGCAAGCCCTGCGACGGATGTTCATGCGTACCGTCGCCCGCGTTCACCACCGGAATGTCCAGATGCCGCGCCACGTAATGCGGCGCGCCAGATGCCGCATGCCGCATCACCAGGCAATCCGGCTTCATGGCGTTGAGATTGAAAACCGTATCGAGCAGCGTCTCCCCCTTTTTCAAGCTGGAGGCCTCTGCCTGCAAATTCATGGTGTCCGCGCCGAGACGCGATGCGGCCGTCCCAAAGCTGATGCGCGTGCGCGTGGACGTTTCGAAAAACGCCAGCGCCACCGTCTTCCCGCGCAGCGTCGCCAATTTTTTCAGCGGATGCTTCTGGATTTCCTGAAAAGGCTTGCTTTGATCGAGAAGAAAGCCGAGTTCGTCCGCCGTGAGCGGTTCGAGGGCCAGCAAATCGCGGAAGCGGTGAGTCAATGTCCCTTCTCTGAAGGTAATGTGGTCATTCGAACGCCAATCCCAAAACTATTCCACTCGGTCCACCAGAACGACCCGTTCTTCTTTGTCGATCTCGCGCAGGCGGACTTCAATGATTTCCGTGTCGCTGGTCTGCACGCCTCGGCCGATGTACTGGGCCTCGATCGGCATTTCGCGATGGCCGCGCTCGATGAGCACGCAAAGCGAGACGCGCTTCGGGCGGCCCAGATCAAATATTCCGTTCATCGCCGCGCGAATCGTCCGGCCGGTGTACAGGACGTCATCGACCAATACCAGGTTCATGTTATCAACGCCAAACGGAATGTTCGAAGAGCGCAGCACCGCCTGCGGCGCCACTTTCGAAAGGTCATCTCGATACAGCGTAATGTCCAGCACGCCCACGGGCACTTCCACGCCGTCAATCCCGCGCATGGCCTGCGCAATCCGCTGCGCCAGCGGCACGCCCCGCCGGACGATCCCGATCAACGCCAGATTTTTGGTTCCGCCGCTTTTCTCCACGATTTCATGCGCCAGCCGCTGCAGCGTGCGATCAATTTCCGGCGCCGACATCAATTGGCTTTTTTCGACGATGCGCATGGCCGGGTAATCGTACCATTGGTGGCCGCGCCACGGTCAATCCGCTCCAGTTACACACCTCTGTAAACTGGACGTGCTAGACTCCGCGGCGGAGTGGGGAGGCATAGCTGGCCATGGCTCGCAGGACGAATTCGGTCGGACACCGAACTATAAGTGCTCTCTTTCTATCGGCACTGATCTTCACACTTTCATCGCTGACAGGCGCGCAAACCCGGCCCTCGGCCGCGACATCGCCAAGGGTGCCAGCGAAGCCCAAGCTGGTGGTCCTGCTGCTGGTGGACCAGATGCGCGGCGACTACGTGGACAAATTTCTCGGTCAGTGGACCGGCGGCCTTAAGCGCCTCGTCGAGGAAGGTGCATGGTTCCGCGACGCGGCCTTTCCCTACGCCGCCACGGAAACTTGCGTCGGCCACGCCACTATCTCGACCGGAGCATTTCCCGCAACCCACGGGATGGTCGCCAACGCCTGGTGGGACCGCAAGGAACAAAAAATGGTGACCTGCACCGCCGACCCGGATCCCAGCGTAAAAAACACCGGCTATGCCGGCGCCACTCCGAAAGGCGCTGACACGGCCTGGCGGATGGCCGTGCCTTCCTTTGCCGAGGAATTGAAGTTTCAGACCAGTGGAGCAACGCGCATCGTGACCTTTTCCCTGAAGGCCCGCGCGGCTATCACCATGGCCGGACACAAAGCCGACGCCGCCACCTGGTTCGACGGCGGTGCCTGGGTAACCTCGAGCCCCTACGGCACGCTGCCTTTCATCGAAGAGCAAGCAAAGTCGCATCCGGCGAAAGCGGACTTCGGCAAGACCTGGTCACTTTCACTCCCGGAGAGCGCTTATTGGTACGGAGAGAAAGCTCTCGGCGCCGTCCCTCCCGACGGCTGGGATCTCACATTTCCCCATCCGCTTCGCGGAAAAACGGGCGTCGGTGAACCGGACGGCGCGTTTTACGAGCAATGGGCGTCTAGCCCCTACGCCGATACGGCACTGACGGAACTCGCCGAAAAAGCCGTCGATGCCCTAAATCTTGGCAAAGCCGCCGGAACCGATTTTCTCGCCGTCAGCTACTCGTCCGTTGATTACGTCGGCCACGAATTCGGCCCCCGCAGCCGCGAAATCCAGGACATTCTTGTGAGACTGGACAAAGATCTCGGCGACCTCTTCGCGCATCTGGATCAGAAAGTCGGCCGCGGAAATTATGTCGTTGCGCTGAGCGCCGATCACGGGGTCGTCCCCATTCCGGAAGACATGCAAAAAACTGGCGCCGACGCCGGCGTCCTGCATCTGCCCGAGTTGCAGGAAAGAATCGAAAAAGCCGTCGAACCATTCAACTATGCAAAACCGGCCGTTGCACGGATCAGCGGCAGTGATATTTATTTTGCCCCCGGCGTTTATGACAAATTACAGCAGGATCACGCCGCATTGCAGGTCGTTTTGGATGCCGCGCTCGCGCAACCCGGCGTCGCCGCCGTCTATCGCGCCGAAGAATTGCGCGACCGCCCCGCCACGCAAAGTCCCGCGCACCGCGCCATGGCCAACAGTTATTTCCCCGGCCGCAGCGGCGATCTATTCATCCTGCCAAAACCCTATTGGCTCCTGGACGGCACGCCAACCGGAAAGCAGCGCTCCTACGGCACCGGCCACGGCGTGCCCTACAACTACGATCAGCACGTCCCCGTCCTGCTGATGGGCTTCGGCATCCAGCCCGGCCAATACTTCCAACCCATCACCCCCGCCGACATCGCCCCAACCCTCGCCGCCCTCTGCGGAATCACCCTCTCCTCCCGCGACGGCCACGTCCTCGCCGAAGCCCTGAAGAGACCGGCATCTACGTCCGCTCCAGCAAAATCTTCTCTCGGGGCACCTCGCAACTAGACCCATATGAGCTTTGATCTCTATTTCTGTTGGCTCAAGAAGGAGAGACTAGACTTTGAGGCTGTCGCGACATGGGCTGTCGGGATCGAGAACTTCTCCCGGAAAGGCAGCCAGCTCTGGTACGAGAATCCAACGACCGGAGTCTATTTCAGTTTTGATTTTGACCCTCAAGGTTCGGAAACCCTTGAGAACTCTCCAGTTCCGAATGAGTATTTCGATTCAGGCCTTTCGTTCGGTCTTAACTTCAACCGCCCAAGTTTCTTTGGCTATGAGGCAATGCCCTTCGTCGAGCGATTAGCAAAACGCTTTGGCCTATGCATTGTTGACCCACAAGTTGATGCGGATGAGCCAGTCCTCATGACCGAAATCGATAGCAAGAGCCTAAAAGCTTTTCAGTGGCCCGATCCGCCTGTACAGGTGATAAGTTCCGAATCAACCGAAAAGGTGGGCAGAATTCTTCAGCCCATCGACAGTATGCTGGCGCGGTCCGAGTTCGAGGTCATCGGCGCAGACGCCTTTATTGACATAGAACTCCCGGAAAACGAGTAAGGCGTAGCCTTTTGCGCACCAACGGAGATTGCGTCCCTTGGAGACACCGTTGCTCGAGTCAATGGGGTAGCGAGCGAACCCGCCCTTGACTGACCGATGCCAGATTTTAGCCGAGTCACGGCGGCTTCGTGTTATCCTTTCGACGAAGTGAGCTCCGCAGGTGCCGTTGACCTCAGCGTAAAAATTGGCGCGTTGCGCCTGCGTAACCCAATTCTTGCCGCCAGCGGAACCTTTGGTTACGGCCTCGAATTCGCCCACCTCGTTGACCTGAACCGCCTCGGCGGCTTCGTTACAAAGGGCCTTTCCCGGGAACTCATCGAAGGTGCCCCCGCTCCCCGGCTCTTCCCGACCGCCTCCGGCATGCTCAATGCCGTCGGCCTCCAGAATGTGGGGGTCAGGGCCTTCGTAGCCGAAAAACTCCCGGTACTGCGAAAATTCGATACGGCGGTCATAGCCAACGTCTTCGGTTGCACCATTGAGGACTACGTCGAAGTGATCCGGGTCCTGGAGGGTGCCGAGGGCCTTGCTGGCTACGAACTCAATATTTCCTGCCCCAACGTCAAGAAGGGGGGTATGCAGTTCGGGAGCGACCCCGCCTTGGTAGCCGAGGTGGTCGGGGCCGCCCGAAAAGCCGCCAAGAGACCCCTTTGGGTCAAGCTCTCTCCTCTTGTTACGGACATTGGGCTTATCGCCCGGGCCGCCGAGGAAGCTGGAGCGGACGCGCTGACGGTGGCAAACACTTACCCAGCAATGGCCATCGACTTCCGCACCGGGAAGTCCCGATTGGGGAACAAGACCGGTGGCTTGTCAGGCCCCGCCATTAAACCCATTACTTTGAGGCTGGTTTGGGAAACGCTGAAGGCCGTCAAGACACCAATCCTAGGGCTGGGAGGCATCGAGACGGTCGAGGACGTGCTTGATTACCTGGCTATAGGCGCTTCGGCGGTACAGGTCGGAACGGCCAGCTTTGCTGACCCGAGGGCCAGTGAGCGACTTGTCGACACCCTTACTAACGTACTATTCGAAGCTAAAGCGTTTACTTTGATAGAGATAAGGGACAAATTTCAAGCAGAAAATGGTTGACATAATGAGTCTTTTTCGCTACACTTTTTTGGATCCGAGTAGCACAAAGAACACACTATGAGACATAGACTTTTCATGAGCTGGGCTGCACTGCGCTGGGTCCTCCTTATGTTCCTCATCGCTCCGGCGATGGAAGCACCCCTCGTAGCGCATCTGAATAAACCCGTCAAGCCGATTAAGACTTGGGTGGGTAATTCCAGTTGGTATGGCCCCGGGTTCAATGGACGCAAGACCGCCAATGGCGAGCGCTTCGACTCCGAAGCCCTCACAGCGGCACACCCCAATCTGCCCTTTGGCTCTCTCGTCCGTGTGGTGAACCCCCGGAACGGCAAGTTTGAGCTGGTACGTATCAATGACCGGGGTCCCTATCAAGAAGGGCGCGAAATTGATGTATCCTATCGTGTCGCCCGGAGAATCGGCTTGATCCATTCGGGCGTGAGCCAGGTCCGGCTCGAGCTTATGGCACTACCCGAGAAGCATTGACCCCGAAGGAGTCGGGGTCAACTATGACCTTGACCTTCGACGCCCATCCCCGCAGCAGTCTGATCGTCGCACTCGATTTTGATTCTTTATCCACCGCGGTGAAATTCGCAAAGCAGGTTGCCGATCTTGTAGGTATGTTCAAGATTGGCAACCAGCTCTTTACCGCCGCGGGGCCCGCTGCCGTCAAGGAAGTCGCGGCGCTCGGCACCGGCATTTTTCTCGACCTGAAATTCCACGACATTCCTAACACCGTTGCCGGCGCCGTGCTTTCCTCGGCGGCGATGACGGGAGTGCAGCTCGTCAACGTGCACGCGCTCGGCGGAAAAGCCATGCTGGAAGCCGCGGTGCAGGCCATCAGCGCAGGCGTGCCGATGGGCGCCGACCGGCCGCGCCTCTTGGCGGTGACAATCCTGACGAGCATGGATCAGAAAACGATGAAGGAAGTGGGGATCGGCGGCGCTCCCAGAGTCCGTGTTGTGAAACTGGCACAACTTGCAAAGAAAGCCGGCGTCGATGGTGTCGTCGCTTCGGTGCAGGAAGCAAGAGCGATTCGCAAGGCTTGCGGCCGCGATTTCCTGATCGTAACGCCCGGCGTTCGCCCGAAAGATTCGGCGGTGGAATCCAAATCAGAAGATCAGGCCCGCAAAGCCACACCTACCGAAGCGATTCGCGCCGGCGCCGATTTCTTAGTGGTTGGCAGGCCGATTCTTGCTGCACCAGATCCCCGCGCGGCGGCGCAAGCCATCGTCGAGGAAATCGCTGCCGCGAAGTAGCTTGCGAAGTTTGACCCCCGATTCTTTCCTCCAGTAGCATCCAAAGCGCGCAAGACCCGCGCACGTTCATCCATGTCTACTCCGACGAAGAGCGTAATTGTTGGCACGGCCGGGCACATCGACCACGGCAAATCAACGCTGGTCGAAGCGCTGACCGGAACGCACCCGGATCGTCTCGCCGAGGAGAAGCGCCGCGGAATCACCATTGACCTGGGCTTCGCTTTCCTGGAAGAAAATGGTGTGCGCTTCGGTTTTGTGGATGTGCCGGGGCACGAAAGATTTGTCAGCAATATGCTGGCGGGAGCGGCGGGGATTGATGTGCTACTGCTGGTGATCGCGGCGGACGAATCCATCAAGCCGCAAACGCGCGAGCATTTCGATATTTGCCGGTTGCTGGGAGTGAAGCGCGGTGTTGTGGCGCTCACGAAGAGCGACATGGTGGACAGCGAAACGCTGGAACTGGTGCGGCTGGAAGCGGAGGAATTCCTGCGAGGATCGTTCCTGGAAAAAGCACCGATCGTGCCGGTGAGCGCGAAAACCGGAGCCGGACTCGGCGAGCTGAAGAGAGCATTGAGCGATGCGGCAGCAAACGCGTCTGCGAAGGATGCAGCGCGATATTTCCGGCTGCCGATTGATCGCGCGTTCGCGATGAAAGGATTCGGTTCCGTGGTCACAGGCACGCTGATTTCCGGAAGCGTGGGCCCGGGCGATGAAGTGGAACTGTTTCCGCGCGGCGAGCGGCTGCGCGTGCGCGGCGTGCAGTCCGCCGGAAAAACCGTGGAGCGCGCGACACCGGGACAGCGGACAGCGGTGAACCTCGCGGGTATCGAGCACACCGCGCTGAGACGCGGAATGGTGCTGGCGACGCCGGGAAAGTTCCGGAAGACGCGCCGGATCGACGTCCGGCTGGAGTTGCTGCGTTCCGCCAGAAAAATGAAACAGGGCGCGCGCGTGCACTTTCACGCGGGAACCGCGGAGACGATTGCGGAAGTATTTTTTCACGGAGAGAAAGAACTGCCGCCGGGTGCCAGCGCGGTCGCAAACTTGAAGCTGCAGGATGAAGTGCTGGTGCTTCCGGGCGACCGCTTCATCGTACGGCAGTTTTCGCCGGTAGTGACGATTGGCGGAGGCGCCGTGCTGGATCCGCTGGCGCGGCGGCCGATGCTGCGCGATACCGGACGCGCGGCGTTTCTTGAAACGATCGAGCGGCAGAACGGCGAGGAAACCCTGGCGGCGATGACGGAGCGTGCACTGCTGGGGCTGGGGTACGATGAGATTGTGGCGCGGACGGGATGGACGGAAAAAGAAATCCAGGGAGCTGTAGAAAAACTTCATGGAACGGGACGCGTAAGAACGGTTTCGGCCGAACCGCTGGTGCTGGTTTCGGGAAAATTGTTTGAAGAAGTGCGCAAGAAAATTACCGAAAAAGTCGAAAGATTCCAGAAGGAAAATCCTTTGCTGCCGGGAATCTCGCGCGAGGATTTGCGCGCCAGCCTGGGCAAGCGCGTGCGGAGCGAAACTTTCCGCGCCGCGCTGGAAGAACTGGCCGCGCAGAAGAAGCTCGACGCGCAGGGAGAACTGGTAAAAAGAGCGGGATCTGAAATTGCCCTGCTTCCTGAAGAAGCCAAGGCCAAAGAACAGATTGAAGCGGCGTTCGCTTCCGCGAGTCTGGCGGTGCCATCGGTGAAAGAGGTGCTGGCAAAACTTACGGTCGAAGCCAAGCGGGCAGAGAAACTCTTGCAGATTCTCTTGAGAGAGAAAAACCTTGTACGCGTCTCGCCGGAGCTGATTTTTCACCGTCATGCGCTGGCTCAATTGAAAGAGCAACTTTCGGCTTACAAAAAAGCAAAGGGCGACCGGATTTCCGTGCCGGCGTTCAAGGAATTGACGGGGATCACGCGGAAGTACGCTATCCCCCTGCTCGAATACCTCGACCGCGAGCGTGTGACGCGCCGGGTGGGGGAAGAGCGTGTTATCCTGTAGGTGCAAGAAGCGGCATAGACTTGCCGCGCAGGGCTACCTGCGCTAGGGTTTATATAGCGCGCCGCCAAGCGGAGGCGCGTGGAGGCGGTACATGGGTGAATTTAGCATTTTTCATTGGCTTGTGGTTCTGGCCGTTATCCTGATTTTCTTTGGCGGTAAGCGAATCCCCGAAATCATGAAGGGATTTGGCGAGGGTATCCGCAGTTTCAAGGACGGCATGTCGGGCGTTTCGCAAACTCCGGCGCCGCCGGCACAGACGCCGGCTCCCCCGCCGGCCGAGAAGCCTGCTGAAGAAAAGAAGTAGCGCCGAGGCGCGCAGAAGATTCCTCGCGATTTGAGAAGGGGCGGCCGGTGTGGCCGCCCTTTTTTATTTTCAAAGAACGATTTATGTGGTGTGGAAGCCTTGGTCCCACTCTCCACAGGTTCTCGATTGTGTCCAAAGAGTAGCGAAAAATGCTTGTCCAACATGCAAAGACTGGACTTTCGACCAGTAGCGGTGTCTCCACTTTTTCTTCAGACTCGGGAGTTACAAGGTGACCCGGGACTCTGAAAAGTCAGCCAGAAAGATTAGGAGAGAAAAATGAAATTGACGTGGATGCAGTGGAGCGCTTTGCCCGTTACGGTGCTGTTGGCCGGCAGCGTGGCAATGGCGCAGGATCAACCGGCTCCGAGCTCACAGCCTGCGCCGCAAGCGCAGGGCCCAAGTCCTTCGACGCCAGCAACCCCCGCGACAGCGCCAGCTCCGGCGGCGAAGCCAAAGCCGACGGTTGCGCAGCGCAAAGAAAATCAGCAGGACCGCATCGCGCGAGGCGTGAAGAGCGGCCAACTGACGGCCGGTGAAACCGCTAACCTGGAAACGAAAGAAGCAGCCATCAACGGCGAAACCAAAGCAGACCGCGCAGCCAACGGCGGCAAGCTGACGGCGACCGAGAAGAAGCAGATCAACGGACAGCAAAACCAGCTTTCCAAGCAGATTTATAAGGACAAGCACAACGCCAATACCGCGCACTACGGCAACAGCAAAGTCGGGCAGCGCCGAGAAAATCAGCAGGACCGCATCGCCCAGGGCATCAAGAGCGGGCAACTGACCGCGGGTGAAACGGCCAAGCTCGAGAATCAGCAAAAGGGTATCAACCAGCAGGTTTCCGCGGACCGCAAGGCCAACGGCGGAACGCTGACGGCCGCCGAGAAGAAGCAAGTCAACAGGGAACAGAACGCGGCATCGAAGAACATCTATCGCAAAAAGCACAACGCGAAGACGCAGCCGCAGGCACAGCCAAAGCCGTAATTTCCTCCACCCCTGAAGCATAAGAGGCGTCTCAGCGAAAGCCGGGGCGCCTCTTTTTTGTTATCGGCTGTCAGTTTTCAGTGACGAAGGGAAAATGTGTCCCCGGTTTGCTGTGCGCTATTTGATTTTGGCGATTGTCCACTTCCCTAACTGAAGATAGGCGCTCCGACTATGTCGTGGCCCCTCTCTTTTTTGAGTTCTCAGTTGTCAGTCCCCAGGTTAGCCTGCCGCTGCCAGGGCCGACGGTATGCTTTGGGGCTATCCTGGCTGGCGCAAGCCTGCCGGAGACCTCGTCCGGGAGCCACATTTCCAGCTGTATATTTTTCTTGGCGTTTCTTTGCCCTTCTGCCTAGGCGGGAAAACCACGCCGAGGATTGGGTAAAATGTCCAAACTTTTTCCAAAACCCAGGAACATTAGCCAAGTAAAGCGTGGTTCCCGTGGGAATAGGCTAGGGCACCTAAGGTGTTTTTTATGGGGAAGATACGTCTACTAACATGTCGTGGGCGCACCAGTGGGCCAAAAATTGCTCTGATGCCCTTGGGGTGTAAGGGCCAAAGTCCAACCGGAAACGGCAACCATGAAGGAAAGGCGGGGTAGCAGTACGGGAAAAGACCTGCACGTACTTTGCTACGAGCATCACACTGAGATGCTCCTAGAATGCCGGAGCGAACCTGCAGACACGTTCCTATATGCCTGCCGGGAGCCCGGTTGTTTCGTCCACTACTACAGCTCGCAAGGGTACTTCATCGAGCCCCAAAATGGGGACAGGAGCGAGCTGGAAATCAAGCCTAGCGTCCGTTGTCCGAAGGATGGGCGCCTTATGTACCTCGCAGAGGTGCAGCGCGAAAGAAAAAGCTTCCGCCTCTGGAAATGCCCGGAATGTAGTGCGATCCGCACAAATGGGGAGATTTCAAGTACGGCAGCCTCTTACGGCTAATGTTGTTTCAAGTTTTTCGGCCAAGTCTTGTGACAGTATCCTTTCGGCTGACAGCGCGAATATGAATTTTTCTTTCGGCTAAGATAGTTGGAACGGCGCTAGTGAGACTTGGCCCACGACTCCACCCGGACGGACAGTTCCAACCCGACAGCAAATCTGCTTTCCGCCAACAGCTCGCAGTAAACAATCTGCCCCCGTGCCCGTACGCCCTCCTTCGGAGAGATAACCATCACCTGCTGCCCCGGCCGCCACTCCCGTTCCATCAAGACGCGTGCACCGTGAGGACTCACGTTTTCGGTCAGCGTCCTCTCTTTAGGCATGCTTTCGTCCTCAGGACGAATCTCTACGGTCACTGCCTTCGCAATCCGCTTTTCGTATCGGCCAGTCGGCACTGGCATAGTCTCCCCCGACTGTTCCGCAGCAATCATTGTTCTCTTTCATGCCGCTGGGCGACATGTTCACCGCTAGTTCGTCTCCAGTTTCGGATCGCCACGTTTTTGCGCGTACGTGACGCGATCTGCATGCCCCAGCAGTTCACTGAATCAGAGGGGAGCCTATCGCACCTTCGGATTGAAAGATGGGCATCTCAGGAGTTAGATAGCAGTAGCCAGACTGGCTGCCAATTGGGTGGAGACTGTAATTCTCCAGCGGGTGAACTGCGTAGTACGCCCTTGGACCGTTGAACCTATTCTTTGCAGCAAGATCCAGAGGGTTGGACGAATGCAGAGGCGGGGCAAGCAGGTAGAGTTGTGACTTCCTCAGTTTGATGCCGTTCCGTATCTGAAGGCCGGGAAATTCCGCTGGAGTGCGTTGTCGCGCACATTAACAGGCATCAAAACGATCATCCTCAGGTGGGAGTGGAGTTCACGCTGCCCAATCCTATGTTCTGGCACGTGGCCTTTCCGCCAAAAGACTGGACGCCCCGTCACCCGGATGCGAAATCCCACGCAAAAACGGGCGAATCGGGCAGAAATCCCGCGCTCGGTGCCAGCGATTCAAAACAATGAACTTACGTGTGCGGCTAAGGTGCGGGCCACTGAATTCGCATGGGCGTTTTTCGTCACCCAATGTAGCCGCCCGACGTCTTACAGTCCTGTGTTTTCTGGGCCGCGCCGAGAGGGCGCACCCGAACGCTCGCCACGTTGCCTCACGACTGACCAGCGCGCTAGGCCTCAACGGATATGCCGGGCGAAGATGCAGAGAGCATTGGGTAGGCACGGTCCGTATTAGCAGCGATCTGCTCTTGCGGTGGGCAAACGCTGGGGACGAGCCAAGCCCGCCCCCTTGAAAGATCGCCGTCCGAATGGAATGTTGAAGGTTGTCGTCTTTACGCCGTCACGTGAGCGGCGATCTTGTGAACGGTTGAGTGCGAGACTGCGTACGTTTTGACCCGCGCAGTTCCGTCCAGCACCTTAGTGAGCAATTGCTGGACTTCGGGGAATTTCTCGCGGTTATAGGACTCAGCATTCTCTTTCTGCTCCCAGATGCTGATGCCAACCGCTTCTGCCCCGCTCGGGTTCGTCAGGACGATTTCCTCCCGGAAACCTTTCTGGCGTTGCAGTAGTGGAATGACCTCTTTTTCAAGGATGCGGTTGAATTCGGCCAGGTTACCGCTCTTCACACGCATAGAAACGAATCTAGCAAACATGTCAACCTCCTTTGGTTTACCGCATACAGGATGAAAGTGGTTTCACAGACCCTACTCGGGGCCAGTGCAGCTAGCCGTACCCAGAGCCGGGGGAAGGCGCATTACCTGAGGCTGGGGAAAGGTTTACGTCTGAGCGAGGTAGGTAACGCTTGTCGTCCCTCAGCGGATGTTGCCTGATGAGGATGCCTCAGAGCGTTCAGAGAGTTAACCAAAACATGTGGTCGTGTGAAATTCTCCGGCTTGCTCCTGTACCGGCCGCCGTCGGTCTTTCTGTCGCTTTCGGGCGCAGCAGCGCCGCATATTGCACGCGCGCATCCTTGAGCCCTGCAAAAGACACGCTCCAGAATTAGCGTTGCATTCGCTTCTACTGAGCGTAATCTGAACGTGTCAATACACAATGCTCCGTCAAGCTCTAACCTGGCCACGGCACCTTGTGCACAAGACGAAACGCCGCGCCAAGGGCCGAATACAGCAATCCAAATTCCTCACCACGCAGCGCGGACAGAAACTGTCTCTCAGAGTGTCGTTGCCCACTGACAGGGTTGGTCAGGGGAAGGAAACACCCGTGCGCGATGTACCTTTGAAATATCCGCTGTGGCAGGACTACTACCTACAGGCAATGGCTGAAACTCGTCCTGAACTGCTGAAAAGTAAGATTGGCGCCGCAGAGCAGGTCGTCAACCTGCGACTCAGTGAACTGGCAAACACCACAGACAACTATGAGGAACAGATAGCACTGGAAGCCGCGCTGAAATCTTTGAAAGTCCTCAAGGAGCGGTAGACTGGCTCAGCGAATGCTTCGTTGAGTCGCTATGCAATCGCGGCTTTGCATTCAGAGAGGGTCGGAAGATGCTTAAGAAAGGCGCCGACGAAAGGCATGCGCTTTCTGAGCTTCTAGCAGGATTTCGGCTCTGGCTATCCAGAACGCGTGGAGAAAACGAACACTGAATCAATAATTGACAAGTGCGCTTCGGTCGTTGCGCCGCAATCCAGGGAGAGGTCGGCAGAGACAGAAGGTTGTCCGGTTGCTCTCTATCAGCGAACGTTTTAAGGTAGTTGCCGTATGAACTGGTTGCGACGATCACGTCAACCCGATGCCCCCCAGGTTTCTCGATGTAGAACACGTAAGTCCCATCCTGGATGTATGAGATAGCTTTGTCTTACGCCAGTTTCCAATGACTTCCGTCTGGCTTGGCTCCGCCCAACGAGTCAATGGGCTCATTCGATCCGTTTTCACCACGCACCGTATGCGAAGGTGCTGAGCCATTTACGTTTCTCGCTATTTCAACGCGCAATGACCAGGGAATGGCCGGGCGCTTTCATTTCGAGTTGCTGCGGGACCGAGACAAACCGCGAAGTCTTGTCATCAATGCGGTCAGACGAGGGCGGTCTTCCGCAATCAGCGCAGTGAATCTTAATCCCAGTCCACTATCGGGCTTTACATGCCGGACAACTGCTTCGGCCCTGATTTGTCCTTCCTGAACAAGAAAGTCAAGCCTCACCTTCGTGTCCACATCCCGCGCTTCTTCTGTTTCGACAAACAGACCTCCCATACTCAGGTCTCGGACTCGTGAAGTATCCTCACGTCCTTTACAATTCCAGTAGACCCAGACTTCGTGCGGCGTCTCAACTCGCGAGTATTGCCTCCTCGAAGGGATACTTTGGCCCGCCAGGAAGTACTTATCGGTGCGCACGTCCGTCCTCCCAAGATCAGGTTAGGTTCCCTATGCGGCTTGCACCTGATAGCTCTATTCCAATGGCGAAGCCGCCAGTCTCCTTGCGCTGGCAGTAAGCGACCCTTCCTTCAGACCGAACGCCATTCCGGAGAAAAGTAACCAGCACGCGAGTCTCAGGCAGTCAGCGCCGCACCGTGACAACGCGTGCACCGTGAAGGCTTACGTTCTCAGTGAAGGTCATTTCCTTAGACACAGATTCGTCTGGGCGTGGCCATCAGCCCTCAGGGACCTCCCGGACGGGCAGGATGCCTCAAGCGCAGACTGATTCTACCTATAGGATTCACAACACCTAAAATCAATAGAGTGTCTACCCTGAAATGGATGGGTTGAACACCTTAGTTGTGGGCGCCTGTTATCGTCCACTGGCGCGGGTTCAGGCTTCACGCGACCAGGGTGGCGCAGCCAAGCAAGCGCCGCCTGGAATATGGAGAGACCAGGAACAAGCGGAACGGAGATGGGTTGACAGGATTGCCGCAGCGCCCTACGATTTTCCCGCGGAGAAATCGCCTGTTTATGAACTCTACCTGGACCAAAGAACAACGTGGTTTGCGCAGGAGCTGGGCCCCCACCCTGGTGATCCTTGCAATTTTTGCGCTCTCGCTGGTCGCCGCCGATACGCCAACCACGGTTGGCACCGCTGACCAGCAACGCTTTCTGACGGACGTCAAAACGCTGACCGCTCCAGAGATGGAGGGCCGCGGCGACGGCGCCAAGGGCCTTACCAGAGCCGCGCACGTCATCGAACGGCGCTACAAATCCCTCGGCCTCCAGCCCGCCGGCAAGAACGGTTTCTTCCAGCCCTTCGACGTTATCACCGGCCGACGCCTCAGATCGGGGAATCGCCTTCAAGAAGCTCCTCAGCCGGAAGGCGCCTCCGTTGAGCATGGGAATTACAAGCTCCTTGAAGAGTTCATCCCGCTGAGCTTTTCTGCTAGCGGTTCGGTGGATGCTCCGCTGGTTTTCGCGGGCTATGGGATCACCGCTCCGGAGTCTTCGTACGACGATTATCAAGGGCTGGACGCAAAAGGCAAAATCGTCCTCGCTCTTCGCGGTGAACCTCACTCTCTATCGGCAAGATCCACGGAAGGCGGCCACACGCCGCACGAGTGGATCATTTCCAAAGCTATAAACGCCAAGAATCACGGGGCCGCCGCAATCATCGTCGTCAACGGAAAACTCCCCAACGGAGAAGAGGATGTTCTGCCGCGGTTTGGCGACGCAGAAGGCCCCGAAGACGCGGGAATCCTTTGCTTGCAAGTGAAGAACTCCGTCGCCGATCTCTGGCTTCAAAAGCAGGGAAAGACGCTCAGTGAAATCCAAACAGAAGCAAGTGGCGCCCTCGAATCCAGCAGCCCGCCCGCCAGCCCTTCGACAAGATTAATTCTTTCCCTTACTGTGGACATCGAACGAATTCACGCCACCGTCAAAAACATCCTCGCCTATCTCCCCGGCAAGACCGACGAATACGTCATCCTCGGCGCCCACTACGACCATCTTGGCCGCGGCCAATCTCATTCGATGGCGCCTTCACAGATCGGCCAAATCCATCCTGGCGCGGATGACAACGCCTCCGGCACCGCGGGCGTTCTCGAACTCGCTCGCCTTTTTGCCCCGCTCAAGGGCCAGCTCCAACGCGGCATTCTGTTCGCGAACTTCGCCGGCGAAGAGCTAGGCCTCCTCGGCTCTGCCGAATGGGTCAAGAACCCCACTCTGCCGCTCGACAAAGCTGTCGCCATGCTCAACATGGACATGATCGGCCGCATCAAAGACGACAAGGTCTACATCGGCGGCCTCGGCACGGGCACGACCTTCCAACCCATCCTCGATCAAGCCGAATCCAATAGCACCTTCAAGTACGAAAACTCTCCCGGCGGCTACTCTTCCAGCGATCACACTTCCTTCGCAACCAAACGGATTCCCGTCCTTTTCTTCTTCTCCGGCCTGCACAGCGACTATCACAAGCCCTCCGACACATGGGATAAAATCAACGCCCCCGGGGCCGCTCATCTGCTCGACCTGGTATCCAACATCGCCTTGCGCATCGACACTGCTCAGGATCGCCCCACCTACGTCGCCGTCGAAAATCCCAATCCCCATATGGGCACGCCGAGCGGCGGCGGTGGCGGGTACGGCCCGTACTTCGGCTCCATCCCCGACTTCGGCCAAATTGAAAATGGGGTCCGCTTTTCCGATGTAAAGCCCAGTTCTCCCGCGGCTAAGGCCGGCTTCCAAGCCGGAGACGTCCTCATCCAATTCGGCGACAAACCCATCAAGAATCTTTACGATTTCACCGACGCCCTACGCCGCAGCAAGGTCGGCGACACCGTCCAAGTTACCGTCCTGCGCGACGGCAAGCCGGTCACGGCCTCGGTCACCCTTGAGCAGCGGAGATAGGTAGGGAGACAGAATGACAGGTTCAATAATCCGAAGAAGCGCGGATGGGTTGTCTTGGTCATTCGTCCTTGTGGCCTCCGTGCTCGGCGGTTGGGTGATTAGAGACCCGGCTCCACCAACTCTGCCGCCGCAGGCAACCGCAGGCTCTCTGACTGTTCCGGAAGAGGCAAAGCATCTGAAAAACGTGCGGCAGCTTACTTTCGGCGGGCAAAGTGCCGAAGCGTATTTCTCCGTCGACGACAAATACCTGATTTTTCAGCACCAAGGCGAAGGCGTTCCATGCGACCAAATTTACACGGTTGCTGTGGACACGCCCGACGGAAAGCCCGCCACGTCCAAGCTCGTAAGCACCGGCAAGGGTCGCACCACTTGCTCCTATTTCTTTCCCTCCGGCGATCGCGTCCTTTTCTCCTCGACTCACGCGGCAAGCCCCGACTGTCCACCGAAGCCCGATTACTCCCACGGCTACGTCTGGCCGATCTACGATACCTATCAAATCTATACGGCGAAGCCGGATGGCAGCGATTTGAAACAGCTTACCCACGCGCGCGGCTACAACGCCGAGTCCACCATCACCCGCGACGGCAAGCACATTGTCTTCACTTCCACGCGCAATGGTGACCTCGACATCTACACCATGAATGCCGACGGCTCCAACGTGAAGCAGCTCACCAACGAGATGGGTTACGACGGCGGCCCCTTCTGGTCTTACGATGGCAAGAAGATCGTCTACCGCGCCGAGCATCCCAGAACGCCGGAGGAAATCGCCGAGTACCAGGATCTGCTTTCGAAAGGACGAATCCGTCCTGGCAATCTGGAAATCTGGGTCATGAACGCGGATGGTTCGAACAAGCACCAGGTGACACGCAATGGCGCTGCGAATTTCGGGCCCTACTGGCATCCCGACGGAAAACGCATCATCTTTGCGTCGAACATGGCCGATCCGAAAAGCGGCCGCGATTTCGATCTCTACCTCATCAACGAAGACGGCAGTGGCCTCGAGCGCATCACCTACGCACCCGATTTCGACGCCTTCCCCATGTTCTCTTCCGACGGCAAGCGGCTCGTGTGGGCCTCCAATCGCAACGGCAAAGCCCCGCATGAAACCAACCTCTTCCTCGCCGATTGGTCCGACTGACTCGTTCGGCCAACTCCGCCTCCATTGGCGTCCAGTCCAACAGTGAGCTGCTCCTTCACTGGCCGATAGGCCGGTGCCGGGAAGGACACGCAGCGCAAATGCGTCCGCGGAGGCTTGTACGATTTATACAAGCAGGGAATACCCACCGTTCGCAGGCTTTGTAGTTTTACCTGGCGAAGGGGACCAACCAGCAACCTCCTTCGATTCACCCCCGGGGTACTCCCTCTGGAGGAGCGAAATGTTCGACTCTCAGGTCCATCGCAAACTTTGGCTTGCTGTGACAGCGGCAGGCCTCTTGACCGTAGTAGCAGGCTGTTCAAACCAGGCCACCAACAACGAGGATGCTGCCACTCCCAAGAAAGCAGAGGCACCGAAGGCCGCCAGCATCCCAAACAAAGAACCGCAGCCAACCACCCTGGTCACCGTGCCGAAAGGCACAGCGATCAGCGCGACAGTAGGCCAAACCCTCGCCAGCAACAAGAACCACGTCGGTGATACCTTTGCCGCGAGCCTCTCCACGCCCGTCAAAATAGAGGGAAAGACCGTGATTCCCAAGGGCGCGAAAGTGGTCGGGCGCATCGTCAAGGTCAAAAACAAAGAATTGAAGGTAACTCTCGCTTCGGTGGAACTACACGGAAAATCCTACGACTTGGAAACCAACTCGGTGGCTCAATCCGCGAAAAACCAGGCCAAAAACAGTCCCAAAGACAGTGCTAAGGCGAAGGGCAAAACGGACAAGAAGGACAAAAAGGACGTAACCACGCTCCCTGCCCAGAGTCACCTGTCGTTTAAGCTCGCCAAGGCCGTTACCATTCCGGTGAAAGGATGAACAAGTAACTTTTGACTGCCGGGCCCCAGCCAGCACGACCTGGCTGGGGATCGCAGTTTTTAGAGTCACAAGGGGTGACAAGATGCGTCATTTCCTTGCTTGGGCTGGACGTCGTTCGTTGTCGCTTGCGGGCGATCGTGAGTGCCGCATGGGCTCGGGTGTCAGGAGGCCTGTGATGAATACAGCGAAACGAAACGGGTACGTGGCATTGCTCCTTCTGCTGCTCTTGCTGGCGGCCGGCCCATCGCTCAGGGCGGCTGAGAAATCGGATTGGGGGAATTTGAAACAGGTGGCGCCGGGCCAAACGATCAAGGTCATAGCCACAGACGGGAAATCGTCCCAGGGAGATTTAGAATCTGTCAGCAATGACGCGCTGGTGCTGCGCTTGGCTGGTGGGGACCGGAGCTTCCCCCGCGAGACTGTTCAGCGGGTTTCGATCAAACGCGACGGCCATCGAGGCAAGCATGCGCTGATCGGGGCGGTGATTGGGGCGGGCGGGGGACTCGGCGCCGGCATTGCGGTTGATCAGTGTACCCCGACGGTGATTGTGTGCACTGGAAACAAGGGCAAAGCTATATTGACTCCTGGGTTTGCGCTGCTCGGCGCGGGCATCGGCGCGCTGCTGCCGGCGGGCGGCTGGCGTGAGGTCTATCGATCGCGGTGAGTGATTTCCATTCTCTTGGATGCCGGAGCTTTAATCCGATTGGTGCCGGCAGCAAATCGGACCCACTAGCCTGGGACGTGGAAACTTTTCAATGGTGGCGCAAAGGGAGCGGCACTAGTTCCCTCTATGTTTTGCAATGATGAGAGTAATGTCATCGTGCTGCTCGTGCGGGTTGAAGCGCTGCACTTCATCCACAATCGAAGCAAGCGCAGCCTGTGAAGATGCTTCGCGATGCCGCAGCAAGGCTTCGATCAGGCGCTGTTCGCCGAATTGCTCGTCGGCGGAGTTGTAGGATTCGGTGATGCCGTCGGTGTAGAGAGCAAGAGTGTCGCCCGAACGAAGCTGACACTCTCCAATTTCGCAATCCCAATCCTTGAAGATTCCCAGCACCGTGGCGGTGGCCTCGAGGCGCTCGACGGTGTCATCGCTGTGGAGCAGAAGAGCGGGGAGATGGCCGCAATTGGCATAACGCAAGCGGCTTGCCGCGTCGTCGTATTCGCCGAAGAAAAGGGTGGCGAAGGCGCCGTCGGGAGTGTTGTCGCAAAAGAGCTGGTTCACGGAGCACAAGAGGCGTTGCGGCTGATCCAAAGCGATGGCGCACTGGCTCCGGAGATTGGCTTGCAGATTGGCCATCAAGAGAGCGGCGGCGATTCCTTTTCCGGAGATGTCGCCGATCACGAAGCCGAGCCGCTCCTTGCCGAGATTCAGGAAGTCGTAATAATCGCCGCCGACTTGGAGAGCCTGGATGCAAAGGCCGGCATATTCGAGGGTTTTCAAGGGCGGTAGTGTTTGCGGGAACAGACGTGCCTGGACCTGTTTGGCGATTTCGATTTCCTGGGTAGCGCGGCGCTCTGATTCCTGTTTCTGAGCGAAGGCGCGGCGTTGCTCTTCGACGGCGTGGGTCACTTCGTCGAAGCTCACCAGCGAAAAGGAATTGCCGTCAAGGTCCCTGAAACGGGTAAAGACGCCACCCCAGATGGGAGCGTGCTCTGCACTGGGCGACGATGGGTCCGCTGGCTGCGTGGCGCGCACGTGCACCTCATACTTGAGGCGCTTCAGGCGGGGCGCGAACTGGAAACGAACTCCGCGCTTGTTCCATTCGCGGTATTTGGCAATCACATCCTCGGTTACAAAGGTGACGTGTGTGGGCTGGCCGATGAGCTTGCACTGTTCCGAGCCGGGTTCCGGAGCGACGAGGGTGAGGTTCGCGGTGCCGTCGGGAGGGGCGACGGTTACGAAACGACGGCCGGGTTGAACGCGGGCGTCAAAGATCAACTGGAAACCGAGTTGATCGAGGTAGAAGCTGAGGCTTTGCTCGAGATCGCGGACGTAAATCGTAACCGACTGGAGGCGCAGGTAGGGGTCCTGGCGGTCCAGGCGAACAGCGGAGCCGTCATTCCACTCGCGAGGAGGGTCGCCCATGGACGGGATTATATGCCGAGAGCGGTCAAACGCACTCTAGGCGCTGGGATGTTGGCAAACCAGGACGCAGCATGCTGCGCCCCTACAAATTCAGCGAGTTAGTCTTCTGACCAGCCGAGGGTGGTGAGGGCCTGCTGGAGGCGGGCGAGGGGCAAGCCGACAACGTTGAAATAGCAGCCTTCGATGCGCGGAATGTAGCGGCCGGCGCGGCCCTGGATGGCATAAGCACCTGCTTTGTCATGTGGTTCGCCGGTTGAAAGATAGCGAGAGATTTCTTCGGCGGAGAGCGTGGCAAAGTGCACCAGCGTGGACTCGACGAAGGTGAGCCGCTCGGCGTCGGGAATGCGGATGAGGGCCACACCGGTGACGACGGCGTGTGTGCGGCCGGAAAGCTTTTCGAGCATATGGCGGGCATCGTCGGAGGAGCGCGGCTTGCCGAAGATGTGGCTTTCCAGGGTGACCTCGGTGTCCGCGCCGATGACAATGCCTGGACCAGGGGCGCGCGCGGCGACGAGATCGGCTTTGGCGAAGGCGAGGCGCTGAACGAGGTCGTGGGCGGATTCGCCGGGGTAGGGAGTTTCGTCTATGGCGGAGGAAAGCACGGTGAAGGAGAAACCGGCGTCGTGGAGGATTTCGGCGCGGCGTACGGATGCGGATGCAAGAATCAGCTTCATGGGAAATCCTGGGGGGGAAGAATACTATAGCAAGAAATCAGATGACCACGGATTCCTGGTATTCGCCGAAGACGCGGCGGAGGGCGTCGGAGATTTCGCCGACGGTGGCGTAGGCTTCGACGGCGGCGAGGATGGCGGGGAGGAGATTTTCGGGAGTGGCGGCGCGGCGCTGGAGCTCGGCGAGAGCCGATTTTGCGCGGGCGGAGTCACGCTTGGCACGGAGAGCGTTGAGGCGAGTGATTTGAGAGCGCTCGATATCGGCGTCGATGCGCAGCGTCGGAATGGTACGAGGTTCTTCCGCCACGAAGTCGTTCACTCCTACGACGATCTGTTCTTTTTTCTCGACGGCACGCTGGAATTCGTAAGCCGCTTTTTGGATTTCACCCTGGACAAAGCCAGCTTCGATGGCGCGCAACATTCCGCCCATCTTGTCGATCTTCGACAGATAAGCCGCCGCGAGCGATTCGATTTCGTTGGTGAGGGATTCGATGGCGTAGGAGCCGGCGACGGGGTCGACAGTGTTGGCGACGCCGGTTTCGTTGGCGAGGATTTGCTGGGTGCGGAGGGCGATGAGCGCGGCGTCTTCGGTGGGAAGTGCGAGCGCTTCGTCCATCGAATTCGTGTGCAAGGATTGGCAGCCACCCAGAACGGCGGCGAGCGCCTGAATCGCGACGCGGACGATGTTGTTTTCCGGCTGCTGTGCGGTGAGAGAAGAACCGGCGGTTTGCGCGTGGAAACGGAGCATCAAGGAGCGCGGATCTTTTGCCGCGAAACGTTCCGCCATGATGCCGGCCCAGAGACGGCGGGCGGCGCGGTATTTGGCGATTTCTTCAAGAAGATCGTTGTGGGCATTGAAGAAGAAAGAAAGCTGCGGGGCGAATTCATCGACGCTCTGTCCGGCGTCGAGCGCAGCCTGGACATAGGCGATACCATTGGCCAGCGTGAAGGCGACTTCCTGGACGGCGGTGGAGCCGGCTTCGCGGATGTGGTAGCCGGAGATGGAGATGGTGTTCCACTTGGGAAGATTGTCGCGGCACCACGCGAAAATGTCCGTGACGATGCGCATCGCGGGGCGCACGGGATAGATGTACGTGCCGCGGGCGATATATTCTTTCAAAATATCGTTTTGCACGGTGCCGGAAAGTTTTTGCAGGCTGGCGCCTTGCCTTTTTGCAACCGCTACATAGAGACAAAGCAGGATTGCGGCGGTGGCGTTGATGGTCATGGACGTGGAGACTTTTTCTAGCGGGATGCCGTTGAAGAGCGCCTCCATGTCTTCCAGGGAGTCGATGGCGACACCGACTTTGCCGACTTCGCCGAGAGCGAGAGGGTGGTCGGAATCCATGCCGATCTGCGTGGGCAGATCGAAGGCGACGGAGAGGCCGGCTTGGCCCTTGCTCAGGAGGTAGCGATAGCGCTGGTTGGATTCGACGGCGGAGCCGAAGCCGGCGTACTGGCGCATGGTCCAGAAGCGGCCGCGGTACATGGTGGGATAGATGCCGCGAATAAAGGGATATTCACCGGGATAACCGAGGGCGTCATCGGGGTTCCAGCCGGCAAGATTATCTTCCCTGTACAGACGATCGATGGGCAGGCCGGAGAGAGTGGTAAAATGCTCTTTGCGTTCGGCGGGAGTGGCGGATTTTGTTTTGGTATCGGACATGAACTCGGTCTTGAAAAGATCGAACACAAAAGCGCCTGCCTAAAGAAGGTTGCCGCTACAACTTTCGGGCCTTGCGAAACGAAGTAACGGCGAAAAACACAAATAAGAGAGCAACGGCGACGGCGAGGCCGATGAGCCAGCGGGCGACGTCGCGCGTCCAGGCGCGCAGTGCGGCGTTGAGCCAGCCCAGCGCGAGAACGGCAAAGACCGCGCCGATGGCCTCGTGAAAAAGCTGGCGGAGCACGCGCCAGAGACGCCGGAAACCGCCTTGCTGTTGCGGCGCGGCGGTTGCGCCTGCGGCTGTCGACATACGAGCATCTTAGCGCAAAACGCGGCGGACAACCGAGCGGGGGAGACCGCGCGGTCCCGGCCAACAGGTCCCGGGGAACCTGAACGAAGGTACTGTGAACGGATTAGAGACAACGGAACGAAGCCCTATTGTATCCAACAATACGTGGGCCTAGAATGGCCAATGTAGTAAGGGAGAAGCTGCCTTGCAACTCGACGATCACCTGAAAAACTTGCTCCGTGAACTGGGACACGCGATCAATGACACGGTGTCCGATTCTGATCGCATAACGGGTGCGATTGCCGGCGTGCGCGCTCACGGCTACGACATCGTGTTGAAGCTGGACGCGACCATCGGGCTGGCAAAACGCGACGCGGCTGCGGCAGAGGCGGCAAAGCTGACGACCCAGGACCGCCGCTTCCTGGAGTCGCTGCGAATTCAGGTGGATCAGGAATCTTTCTTGGAAGAGAATGACAAAAAGCCGGCGCCGCGGCTGGCCATGACGCCCCAGGACGTGCGGTTTCTAAAGTCACTGCGAATTGCTACGGACGACGTGGAATGAAGAGAAGCGTCAAAGTCGCCGGGTTTGGACTGCCGTTGATGCTTGCGGCCGCGGGCGTTTTTTCTTCACCTGCTGCCGCGCAGGTTCCCGTGGTCGTGCCGATTGTCGTGGATACCGCGGTGCCGATCATCGTCGCTGCGGTGAAGCCAAAACCAAAGCCGACCGGACTTGATAAGTTTGAAGGCTTCGTGATGCACGCGAACAACGCGCAGATCACCGTGCGCGCGAAAGGGAACGACATGGCTATCAGGACGTTCCCCCTCTCGGAAGACGCGTCCGCGAAAATGCAGAAAATCGTCGACCAGGGCGGCTACCAGTACGGCGACAAAGTGACGATTTTGTACGAGCCCGCCACCTCCAAAGCAATCAAGGTCAAAGGCAAACCTTCGAAGCCCATTTGATTCGCGGAGCGGCAGCATGCTTCGCCTGCCTGCGGTTGCCGGACGCTTCTACCCCTCCGATCCTGCGGAACTGACAGCACTCATTCGCAAATACAGCGGCACCGATCCGGGCCAGCCAGGCATTCCGGCAAGGGCGTGCCTTGTGCCGCACGCCGGTTATTTCTATTCGGGACACGTGGGCGGCGCGGTGCTGGCGCGGATCGCGCTGCCCAGGAAAATCATTATTCTCGGTGTGCGGCATTTTCCGCGGGGTGAGCCGGCAGCGATACTCTCTAGCGGCGCTTGGCGCACGCCACTGGGGGACGCGCGGATAGACGAGGCGCTGGCGGAAGCGCTGAAAAAAGCTTGCCCGCTGCTGCGCGAGGATAGCGTGGCGCACACCACGGAGCATTCGCTGGAAGTGCAGTTGCCGTTTCTTCAGGTGTTGGCACCGGGCTTCACATTTGTTCCGGTGGCTCTGGGAACGGTGCAATATGAATCCCTGGTGAGCGTAGGAGAAGCGATCGGGCGGGTGGTCGAGACCTCCAAAGAGAATGTGCTGCTATTGACGACCTCGGACTTGAATCACTACGAGGATGACGCCACAACGCGCAGCAAGGACCGCAAAGCCATCGAACGGTTACTGGCGCTTGATGCGCGCGGACTCTATGACATCTGCCGTAAGGAAGAGATTTCCATGTGCGGGCTGGGGCCTGCGGTGGCGATGCTCACGGCGCTGAACGCGCTGGGCGTGAAAAAATCGGAGTTGGTGAAGTACGCAACGTCGGCGGACGTGTCCGGCGATCGCGACGCGGTCGTGGGCTACGCGGGGATGATTTTTTCCTGACTCGCGCGGATAGCAATTTGCTGCCGCGCAAAAAGAAACGGCTCCGTAATGGGAGCCGTTTCTGCGATCGCTTCCGATTCGATTAGTGTGGCCGGCCGGAGGATGGGTGCGAAGGCGACGCCGAAGAAGAGGAGGAAGGCGACGATCGTCCCGTTCCGCTTCCGCTCGAAGGGGCAGAGCCGCTCCAAGTGCTGCTTCCTCTGCCGCTGGAACTTCCTCGTTCACCGCCCGAGGAACGCGGTGCCGGTGGGGGGACGCTATTGCGTGCAGGCGGCGATGAAGTCGCGCTGCGCGTCGCCGGAGGTGCTGCAGGAGTGCGCGGCGGTGTGACAGCGGTTGGCGTCGACGTGGCGGCCGTAGTCCGTCCATTTTCGACGTGAATCTCGTTACTCTTCGCACCAGGCGAGGCCGCGGAAGAATTCGTATTCACAAAGCGGCGCTCGCTAGGATCGTAGGCGATGGAAGAATCCTTGCCGGGCGAGACGCCGCGAATTCCGGAGTTGCGTTCAACCACCGTCCTCGAAACGCGCGTTGGAGGCCCGGTGGCCGCAAGGCTGCCGCTTAGACCATCGCGCGGCGCTGACTTCAACGCCTGCCATTTTTGCCCGCGCTCGACAGGCGTGACCTGTTCGCTCAAGCCTTTCATTCCCACGTTAGAGAAAACGCCGCGCTCCAAATTCAGAGGGGTCTTTCCTTTTTGATCGAGCGGATGCATGGGCACGATGCCGGTCTTGCCGCCCTGGCGAACGAAGACAGCTGTCACCGGACGATAAATGGGCTGCGGGGGATGAACTCCCCGGGGGGACCGCCCTCTCGGACGGACAGGGTACCCCGGGTATCCGTAGAAAATCGGCGGAGAATAAAACCAGCCGCCACAAGAGGTATCGAAAAGCCATCCTCCATAGTGATAGGGAGCCCAGCCCCACGGCTGGTAGCTGACCCAAGTCCAGCCAAAAGAGGGATCCGAGATCCATTGCCCATTCGTGAACGGTGACCAGCCCAGCCCCACGCCGAATGGCCGCCAACCGTATCCATATGCTCCGCAGGAGGAAAAGGCGCCATAGGTATACAGATCGGCGAATCCCGGAACGTAAGAAGGCGAACCTGTGTATCGCATCGCCGCCGTCGTGGCGGTGGAGACGCTGTCGATGCGGCCGGAGACCCAGCGATCGAAGTCGTCTTCATCCGGAAGGCGGGCGACGTTCACGGAAGAATCGTTGCCTGCTTTCACCGAAAGGGACTGGCCTTTTTCGAGCCGCGTGGTGTTCTTATTGTGCAGGACGGAAACGCGGCCCTTGTAGGCCTCGACAGTGCTGCCGTCGTCGTAATTATCTAGGCGGAAAGTGCTCCGGCCTTCGGCTTCCACGGTGAAGTCGCCGCCGGTGACGCTGAAGTAGTCGCCACCCGCAGGATTTACATAGAAGGAAGCGCTGCCCTGGCGGAGAACGAGGCGCGTGGTCCGCGCAGAATCGTTGAGGGAGAGGTCGTAGAATTCCAAGATCGTGTTTTCTTTGAGAAAAGCCATCGCGCCGTTCTCAAATTCCACTTCCGCGCGCCCCTTGTCCGTGGCCAGAACATAACCCTGGCGGATCGGCAGATTCAGCCCGGCGGTCTCCCACGTCGCTTTGGAGTCCGCCGTAGGGTCGCCATGCGTCCCCCGGGCGAATCGGACGTCGCCCTGAACGAGACTAAGGCGGATGATGCGCGCATGGCTGGAATCCGCAGCCACTGGGCGTACGCCGACCGAGATTGCACATGCCAGAATGATCAAAATCGGAATAAGCAGTTTGCGGGAAGTCATATTCACCCCCCTACGGGGACCCAACCTAAATCGTTAGACGGTTAGAAAGTGGGCAGTTTACGTGCGATATGCCCTGAACCTATCGTCTCGCCGGGGGATGGCGACGTCAAGGGCAGACTGCGCTTCGGGAGTAACGAACTGTGGAAGCTCTAATCTGGACCGCGGTATTTGTACGAATAAGATCAATGGAAATTTTTGTTCCTTAGTTCCTTGACAGTCCGAAAGTGAAACGCTAGTTTCAAACGGGGGTAGTGTCAGGTTTACCCGCGCGGTGTCCTGCGGTCCGTCGTCCTTTCCAAGAAAAGGGCGTTTGCGAGCCAAATGGAATTTGCTCACGACCGTGGAGCAGTGCAGGCGTGTACCTTTGGGAGGAAATTATGCGAGGCATTCATAGACTTTTGAGCGCTGTGCTGGCGCTGGTGGGAATACTAACTAGTTGGTGCGCTTATGGGCAGGGTGGCGCTACGGGAGCCATCGGCGGCGCAGTTGTGGATACGAGTGGTGGGTCGGTTGCAGGAGCCGAAGTCCAGATTATCGATACACGCACGGAGTCGCTGATACGCAAGGTTTCGACAAACGCGGACGGATCATTCGTTGTGCCCCTGCTCCCTCCGGGAACTTACATCGTGGTGGTAAATAAATCGGGCTTCGCGGAGGCCAAAGCGTCCGGGATTGAAGTGCGCGTCACGGAAACCACCAAAGTCACGATCTCGCTTAAGCCCGGTGAGGTCACGGAGAAGGTGGAGATATCCGCGCAAATTACGAGCGTGGAAACGACGAACGCCGCAACCGGTCAGTCGCTCGGCACGGAGACCGTGCGGGAACTGCCGCTGGCTACGCAGAACTACCAGCAGTTGTTGACACTTTCAACCGGTGCGCAGAGTGAACTGAACGCGTCGGCGCAGCTGGGGCGCGGCAATGTTCGCGTGATCGTGAACGGACAGCGCGAGGACAACAACAACTACCTGATTGAGGGAATCAGTGCGACCGACTATAACGTTTCGCAAGCGACCAACGTGCCGCTCCCTAATCCCGACGTTATACAGGAATTCAAGGTGCAAACGTCACTTTATGACGCGAGCCAGGGACGCAATGGTGGGGGTAACGTCAACGCGATTCTAAAATCCGGAACAAGGGAATTTCACGGTGATGTCTATGAGTATTTCCGCAACGATGTTCTGAACGCGAACGAGTACTTCCTCAACGCGGCGAACCAGAAGCGTCCGACGGTGAAGCAGAACATTTTCGGGGCCAGTATCGGCGGGCCGGTGGTGAAGGAAAAGCTCGGCTTTTTCTTCGTGAACTACCAAGGTACGCGTCAGCGCAGCGCATTATCTCCGGGCACCCAGATCAACAATCCTGCCTTACCGGCCCTTCCGGCGGATCGCTCCGCTGCCTCGATCGCCGCGGCTTTGAGCACGGCCAGCTTTCCGGTTACGGCAACGGACATTGATCCCGTCATCCTGAAACTGCTGCAGTTCAAGAGCAGTCAGTTCGGCGATCCAAACGGATTCTTGATTCCCTCAGTGGGCACGCCCAACTTGACCCCCAACAAGGTGTCTTATAACACCGCCCCCTTTGTATTCACAAAGCCGGGCAAATATACCGAAGATCAATTCACCACGAACTGGGATCGTGAATTCCGCGGTTCGCAGGACAAGATTGCGGCGCGGTTTTTCTTTTCCAATGGAGAATCTCTGCTTCCCTTCGGCGCGGGAGGATTGCAGGCTTCGCTCGGCGGTACTCTGGCGAGCAGCATCAGCGCCACAGACTTGAACTTTCCCTACGACCTGCCGGTGCGGGGGCGCTTCTTCAGTGTGAATGAGACGCACCTGTTCTCGCCGACCTTGGTCAACGATTTCCGGTTCGGTTTTGTACGCATCAACAACAGCCTGATCAACGTAGCGCCCGTCACAGCAGCGGACCTGGGGATCGATCGTCCTACGAACAACATCACTCAGTCGATTTATAAGTTCACTCTGTTTGGTTCCGGTTTCCAAATCGGCCCCACCCCGCCGGCTGACCAGTTCCAGACGCAGAATACATTTAATTTTGTAGACACCGTAAGCTGGGTTAAGGGCGCACACCTGTTGCGATTCGGAGGCGAGTACACACGGGTAAAACTCGACAAACTATTCCCCCAGACTTTCAATGGCCAACTCTTCTTCACCAACACTGCAAACGGACCCACAGATTTTCAAAAACTGGTGGTCGGCGCACCCGACGGAAGCTTCGGTGGAGGCGGTGTTTTCAATCATCAATACCGCACCAACGATTTTTCCTTCTACGCGCAGGACGATTGGAAGGCCTGGAAAAATCTCACGCTCAACCTGGGATTGCGCGTTGAGGAGGTAGGCGCGTTTCACGACAATTCCTGCCACATCGGCAACCTCGATCAGGACCTGGCTAATACCGGAAAGTATCCCTTTGTTTTCGGGAACTGCGTGAAGAGCCTCAATGTCGCAGGTCTGCCGGCGACGGGAAGCAACAGCACCTATAACAATAACTACACGACTGGACTTGGGCCGCGCGTTGGGTTCGCCTACGATGTCTTTGGGCGTCACACCACAACGCTTCGCGCCGGTTATGGCATCTACTACGTCCGTGAAGACGTGGGCACGGCGGACCAACTGTCGTTCCAGGCGCCGTTTCTACCGATCGCGTTTGGCGGAGGACCGGCAGGGTGCCTGGGCAGTTTCTTTTCGGCCACGCCGCTCGCGAATTGCCCGAATCCGAACCCCAACGCGCTGCCAAAAGCCGGTGTGCTCGATCCAAACTTTATACCGTGCCTGGGGACGTTCCAAGGGTTTGTGATCAATGGCACCAACACTCCCACAAATGACACCACCCAGACGCCGGTTTATGGGTGCGCCAACGGCAGCCCTGGCGTGCTTCCATCGCAGAACATTTTCGGCCTCGTTGTGCCAAGGCAATTCGTTGCCCCAAATACGCAGCAGTGGAATTTGACGGTCCAGCATTCTCTTGGACGAAGCTGGGTTCTGGAGGCCGGCTATGTGGGCACACACTCGGTGCACCTGCGCGAAACACGCACGAACATCGAGGCGCGTTTGGCCTCGCCGGCGAATCCAATCGCCTTAACCGGCGCGGGCGGCACTAAGTTCAACATCACGCAATCCACCATCTCCAATGGCCCGGCGCGCTCGAATAACGCCGGCATTAACGGATACAACGGCATGCAGATTTTTGCCGATGATGCTTACTCGCACTATCATTCTCTGCAGTCGACGCTTTCACGCCGTTGGAATGCAGGCTATTTCCAGGCAGCCTATACCTGGTCGAAATCGACCGATGCGACATCGAGCGGAAACACCGCATTGAACACGGCGTTCAACGATGAACGCAGCCTAGCCAACTCGCGCGGACTTTCCGATTTTGACCGCCCGCATCGCTTGGTCGTCAGCTACCGCTATGACCTGCCTTTCTTCAAGGGTTTTGTGGGATTGAAGAAAACACTTTTGAGCGGATGGGCCATCAGCGGAATTACCATTCTCCAGTCGGGCACGCCCTTTTCCGTTTTGGATTCTTCCGCAGGTACGGCGTTCATCGGTGGCGGGCTGGAAGCCGGTACTTCGGGCGCGCAACTCGCTTCGGGTGGTTCGTTCGGCGCAGGTCTGACGAGCGGCGATATTCACGCCCGTGTCAACAATGGGTACTTGAATGTCGCGAATTTCGTTCCGGCTCGTGCGGTCCCTGCTTCGCTCGGAGGAGATGGTGTCGTCACGCTGTTCGGCAATCTCGGACGCAACATCTATCGCGGACCTCATCAACAGAACTGGGACTTCTCGATGCTGAAGAATTTTCGTTTGACCGAGCGGCAAGAACTGCGCTTCACGACGGACTTCTTTAACATTTGGAACCACGCCAACTTCGCGAATCCGGCAGTGACGGACGTTGAGAACCCGGCGGCTTTCGGAAGAATCATCTCCAGCGTGGGAACGCCGCGGCTGATTCAGTTCTCGTTGCGCTACGCGTTCTAGTTGGCAAATTTGGAGCCATCGACGACAGGGACACGATTTATCGTGCCCCTGCTCTTATTGCATTGGGTCGAGGCAGCGCGGACGGGAAGCGCATTCCACCGCTGCTGCGTTTCGCCGCGAAGTGATAAGATTCCCGTCCGGACAAGACCATGACACGAATTGCGTCACGCGTTTCTCAACTGAACGGCGAAGGCGCGCTGGCGGTCTATTCGCGCGCCAAAGAACTCGAGCGCCAGGGGCGTTCGATCATTCATCTGGAACTGGGGGAACCGGATTTTCACCCTGCCGCGCCGGTTGTGGATGCGCTGCGCGACGCCGTAGCCGCGGGGCGCGACCGCTACTGCTCCACGCGCGGCGTACCGGCTCTGCGCGGAGCGGTTGCGGAGTATTTGAAGCGCACACGCCGTTTGGATGTTGCGGCGGAACAGGTCCTGGTGGCTCCGGGCTGCAAAATGGCGCTGTCGCTGGCGATGATGGCGCTGATTGAGCCCGGCGACGAAGTGCTTTTTCCCGATCCGAGCTTTCCGATTTATCCGTCGTTTACTCGCGGGCTGGGCGCGACCGCGGTTCCTTTTGGACTGGAAGAGAAAAACAAGTTCCAGCCTGACGCGGATGAGATCGCGCGAAAGATCACGCCGCGCACAACCATGCTGATCTTTAACTCGCCGAATAATCCGACGGGAACGGTATTCAGCGATGCGGCTCTGGAGAAACTCGCCGGGCTCGCGACGAAGCACGATCTATGGGTAATTGCGGACGAGATCTACGCACGCATTCTATTCAGAGGGGAATATAAGTCCATCAGGTCACTTCCCGGCATGGCGGAGCGCACGGTGATCATTGACGGTTTCTCCAAAAGTTTTGCCATGACCGGCTGGCGGCTGGGGTACGCCGTGGCGCCCGTCGAGGTGATCGATGCCATGGACCTGCTGGCGCTGAATACCTTCACTTGTGCGGCGGAGTTCACCCAGGTGGCGGCCATCGAAGCGCTGCGCGATTCCACAAACGCCGTGGAGGCGATGGTGGCGGAGTACCGCAAACGGCGGGATCAGTTTGTCGCCGGGCTCAATCAAATACCCGGATTTCGCTGCCAGGTCCCGGATGGTGCATTTTACGCGTGGGTGAATATCGAAGATACGGGACTCTCCGCGGAAGAAGTACAGAAGCTCTTGTTGGAAGAGGTGGGCGTTGCAGGAATCGCCGGGGCGGCATTTGGTCCGGGCGGCAAGAAATATCTGCGCTTTTCGCTTGTCAGTGCCCGGAAACTGCTCGAGGAAGCTCTGGAACGCATCCAGCGGGTTTCGGTTCACTGGCGCGCAGCGGTTTCGCGCTAGGTCGTTCGTGCTCGATTGTTGTGGAGCAACCAGGGAGCTGATGGGGGACTGGGAAAAATGAAACATTTGATTCACTTCGGCGCTGCTCTGCTAATTACCCTCGCGAGGACTACCACGGCGCACGCGCAGGCGAGACCGCTGCCCGGTGGTGACCTTCAGAAAACGTACGACCGCCTGCTGCAGCAGATCGATCCGATTGCCATCTACGACAACCACTCGCACGCAACATTTCCGGACGACTCCGATATGGACGCCATGGCTTCGCCCCCCGAGGAGAGCACGGTGATGCGCCTCCGCGACACCAATCCGGAATTTGTCGCGGCTGCCAAGGCGCTCTTCGGCTACCCCTATGATGATTTCAAGCCGGAACACGCGAAGTGGCTCATCGACAAGAAGAAAGCCGCGGAAGCGGCAGGCGGCACGGCGTACTGGGACAGCATCCTCGACAAAATGAATATCGAGACGTGCCTGGCCAATCGCGTGGCGCTGGCCTCGTACCTCGATCCCAAGCGGTTTCATTGGGTGTTTTTCGTTGATTCCTTCCTTTTTCCTTTCGATAACCACAATCTGATCGCCAAGAACGGCGACATGGGCGTGTACCTTCCGCTGCAGGAAAAAGTGCTTCAGCGTTACATGAAGCAAGAAAGCGTAAATGGCCTGCCCGCCGATCTAGCCGGCTACGAGGCATTCGTTCGCCAAACGCTCGCGGAAAACCAGAAAAAGGGCGGCGTGGCCATGAAATTTGAGGCCGCCTATTTCCGCACCCTCTACTTCCGCGATCCGCCGCGAGAAAAAGCGGAATCGATTTATGCCCAATTCCACTCCGCAGGCGTGCCGTCCGAAGAGGACTATCGTACCTTCCAGGATTACGTTTTTCGCGTGCTGATCGATCAAGCGGGAAAGCTGAAACTCCCCGTACATTTTCACAGCGCCGTCGGCATCGGTGATTACTTCAGCCTGCGGAACGGCAACCCGCTGAATCTGGAAAACGTGCTGCGCGACCCGCGTTACAGCAAAGTGAATTTCGTGCTGATTCACGGCGGCTATCCCTACACGCTGGACATGATCTGGCTGACGGCCGCGAAGAACGTCTACACTGATTCCTCGCTGCTGGGGTATTACGTTTACCCTTCGGAGTTGAAGAACATCCTCAAACAGTGGATTTCGCTGTACCCGGAGAAAATCATGTTCGGGTCGGACGCCTTTCCGTTCAACGATGCCGTCGGCGCGGAAGAGACGTTCTGGCTGGCGGCGCGCTCCGCCCGGACGGCCGTGGCCGCAGCGCTGGCCGAACTAGTCGCTGAAGGCGCCTTCACGGAAGAAAAGGCGCTCGCGCTGGCGCGCCTGTACCTGCACGATAATGCGGCAAAGCTGTATGGAGAAAAGAAATGAGCACCCCGGCAAAATCGAAGCACGTTGCGTGGAAAAACGTGGAGCGGGAGCAATTGAATCCGCACATCGACCGCGAAATGGTGGTCGGCGATAAAATCATGCTGGCGCGCGTGCTGATGAAGAAAGGCGCGCACGTGCCGTTGCATCACCACCACAACGAGCAGGTGAC
>Ga0137409_10000582_pt1 | contig 40227 bp, 57 predicted proteins | sample CZODoug1_16funga_FD_122059 | JGI IMG/M metagenome (GOLD analysis project Ga0137409, IMG submission 122059) | Vadose zone soil fungal communities from Angelo Coast Range Reserve, California, USA - CZODoug1_16fungal (Hybrid Assembly) | ecosystem: Environmental > Terrestrial > Soil > Vadose zone...
CGTCGAGCTTCGCGCCGGGCGTGCTTGCCTCCAGATTATGGGGGTCCTTCTCACCCTTCTCGTTCGTGGTCGTATAGTAGCCCGGCGTCGGTACTGGTGCATGACCGTTGATGTCTGCACTGGAGAGATGTGAAAATTGCGCATTGGTTGGTCCCATGTATTTTCCTTTAAAGGTGGATAAGGGGCCGAAGCCCCTGTGTTGGCTAGTAGTTGTTGTCGTCGTCCTGCCCGATCTCCTCGCCCTGCTCAACCTCGAAGCGGCCCAACACGTCACGGCCAAGGCGCTCACCCTTGCGGACAAACTGCACCGCATCGATGTAGGCCGTGCTGCCCTTGTTGTCACCGACGCTGTATGACCCCAGCGTAAGGACGATGTTGCCGTAATCGCCCGATGTCCAGACGCCGGCCTTCTCGACCTTGTTCTTGGCGCCATCGACAACCTGCGGCGGGTACTCGGTCGTAGCCGTGACGCTCATGAACCAGCAGCCCTTGTAGGCCTCGCCTTTCTCTTCCTTCGGGTCGTCGCCATCACGCGGCGGAATGTTGATCTCATCCTTCTTGCTGCGCTTGCTGAGGGGGAAGGCTGTGTCAGCGATGCGTTGCATCGCCTCACAGAATTCCTTCGCCTGCGGATGATCCTTCGGCAGGATCACGGTCACCGAATGCTTCGGCTCGTCGCGCGCCGCGAATCTTTTCGCGGTCCACAGGGTGTCAACCCAGTCGAAGCGGACGTTTTTCAGGACAATGCTTTCCATGTTTACTCTCCAGTCTCGATTGAAAATGCATCGGTCTTATCCACCGACACCCCGGTGCGCCCGTCGGATGACGGGACTAATTTCAGCGGTCCATCGGGCTTCTCGATGAAGCCGTTTTCGATTGCGAAGAACGCGTGCTTCTTGCCCAGCAACTTCTCTGCCACGCCAATGCCGACAAGCTCGGGCTCGGGCGTGGTGTAGGCCTTCTTGCCGACCAGCTTCTCCAACTCGGTTTCGCCGGTCTCGGTGATCGTGCGGCGTGACTGCCCCCGCACGAACTTGTAGCCAACATCCTTGCCGTCCTGCGTGCGCTTGCCAATTTCCTGCAACACATCGGCCATCCAGCGCTTCATCGCATTGGCGCGCTCTCCGACGCTTTTCAACTGCTCGTCCGCCAGTACCGTCGGCGCTAACCAATTGCTGGCATCAGCGTCCTCACTTTGCACAGACTCGTACTCCTCGAACGGTTCGAGCACCCACTCCATGCGTGCTTTGCACGAGCCGCGGATCGGACACCAGCGGCACTGTTTCTCACCAGGATTGAACGGAGCCTCAGGCGAGCGCGTGAGCGCTGCGCGATAGTTCAAGAAATCAGCCATACTGCGCACTGCATTGCGGGTCGTGTTGACTACGCTGATGTGATCGCGGCGCGGCTGGAAGATGTGCAAAATGACAGGGAACTTCTCGTCGGAGGGCAGCATCCAATCGAAATCCCGCAGCACCCCGTCGGCGTACATCGTCAACTGAGGGTTGAGGCGCATGTCCTCCTCTTTCGCGTCCTCGCTCGCCACCAAATCGCCGACGCCGAACTTCAGATCGAACACGTGCAATTCCGTCGGTTTCACGATGACCACGTCGCTGCTGCCCGTATCATCCTCGATGCCGGTGATATGCGCGATCGGGACCGTGTGCTCGACGTAGATGAAATCCGTCGCGGGGTCATAGAACCCCAGCACGTAGTCCCGGTACGCTTCGAGCGGCTCGATCCAGTCGGGCTCGACCTGAGTGATGTTGAGCACCGGTTCGTCACCGATGACGCCTAGAATCATCTGCGCGCCGCGCTCGTGAGCGATAGTGCCATCAAGCGCCGCCTGCGTCTGGATGTCTGGTACCCATGCCGTCGCCCACACAGAGGCGGAGCAGCGCGCCCAGCGGTGCGCCTTGCTGGCACCGAGGGGCGAGTGGTAGTGGATCTTGATCGGCTGCTCAATCATGGTAGTTGTCTCGTGCCGTGAAGTTTGGGTACATGAAGAAGCAGGTACTGAAGATCGAGACGCCCTTCACCTCTTTGTCCTTGAGCAGAACGCGGCAATGGTTCAAAATCATGAGACCACCGAGCGCCCCGAACAGGCCGTTCAGGAGATCAAGAATCATCGCGACTCCTCGATTTTGTTGAACTCGATCAGCATGCAGAGCGTGTCGAAGCGTAGTTCCTGGCGCTGGTCGAAGCGCATATCTTCTCGCATCATCATCCGAGGTATCTTGATCCAGCGTGAAAGTTCAGTCTCGATGCTATCCATCAACAGCAACAGCGCGACACGCTGCGCGCGAGTAACAAGCACCGCGGGATCTTTAGCGAGGTTGGAGAGAACGTTCCAATCGTGTTCATCGCGCTTGTGCGTGTGCGCGAGATGAGTCAGGCAGCGTTTCAGGAGCGTGCTTACTTTCATGTCAGTTCCTCATTGTCAAAAAGCCGGCGGCATCGAGAGATGCGCACCGGTAAGCCCCTATGCTTTAAAGCGAGTTATAGTAACCGATCAGCGTCTGCAAAATATCGAATCTGCGCATCTGCACGACCGATTGATCGCCGAAGTCTTTCAGATCTGCCCACGCATCGGCGATGTTGTCGTAGCCGCAAGAGTGGAAGTCCGCGAGAACTTGATCGCCCGCGATGTTTATGTCGATGTTGTTGCGAACTGCGCCGACGCGTACAGAGGAGATGAGACCCAGGCACTTGCCGTGAGTCGGCGAGTTATCGCCAGGATACAGGATGGCCGCGGCCTCTTCGAGCACCTCGATCATTTTCTTCGGTTTGACTTTGAGCATGGGAATCTCCGTGGTGGGATCAGCTTACGACAACGCGCTCAGATCCGCAAGCGCCTTGGCGCGGGCCTCGGGCGCTACATCGACGATCGACTTCACGCTGAGCGAAGCGACGAACGCCTTGACTTTCGCCGGGCCTTCTTTGCCTAAGACCTTGGCCTTCTCGCCAGCGGCCTTGCGCAGATCCTCGCCGCTCAGTGCCGGCGCCACAACCACGCCTTCGATTTTCCCTTCAGGCGCAAATGTTTGGGCCACAAGCACTGGATCTTTTTTCTTATCAGTAGCTGTCCCCGTTACGGGGTCATCTATGAACCTCGCCAGCAGCGCGCGGGCTTCATCACGCTCTTCGCGCTTGCTCAGATCGAATGTCACGTAAGTCTCGAAGGCCATGGTCGTAATCTCCTTTAAAGGTAAGAGGAATGAGGGGCTCAACTCTGACGTTGGGTTACGCTCCCGTGCCAGTGCACAGGGCCGGTTGGATGTGTGTCAGCCGCCCCTCATGTGAGACACTTTAAGGCATCAAGACCATTTGCGCAAGCCCCTCGGCACGTGTTATAGTCTTAGAGCCCTACTCAAAATTGGAGGCCGCCCCATGCCCATCACCAAAGACGACGCGGCGCTGCACCCGTCGATCAACACAATCAGCGGCGAACTGTTCTTCTATGACGAGCCGGACCGCAACCTGGGACCGATGGATATCTATACGCTCGCGCACTCGCTCGGCAATCTGTGTCGTTTCACTGGTCATTGCACCGGCTTCTATAGTGTGGCGGAGCACAGCATTCTCGTGTCGCGCTGGCTCGGGTCCTTCGGATCGCCAGAGCCGCTGGGATCACCGCTTCGGCTTGGGGCGCTGCTGCACGAGGCCGCGGAGTCTGTGATTGGTGACATCAACTCACCTTTAAAGAGCAAGCTGCGTTCGATCATCAAGCCGATCGAGAACGCGTTCCTTGATGTGATCGACAGGCAATACCTCGTCGAGACCCGCACACCTGAGATCAAGCGCGCCGACACGGCGCTCTATCTGCTGGAGCGCGAGCACATCATGCCGCCGCTGTCGCTCTCCCATCCCGAGCACCACTACATCCCGCTGAACCAGGACTTCTATATGAGCGTCGCTTGGTTCCGGCAGCAATTCAAGATGCTGCAGCCATCGCAGGCGGCGCAGGCGTTCATGAGCGAGTACATCCGTATCACGAAGGGCCGGTGATGCCTCTACTTCGAGCTATCCATGGTGGCTACGAGCCGATCCCGCTGCATGGCAAGCGCCCGTACCATGACGATTGGACGCAGCGCTTCTTTAAAGCGAGGGACTTCGAGCGTGACGATAATGTCGGCATCCGCACCGGGCGCGTCATCGCGCTCGACATCGACATCGACGACACCACAATCAACCACATCATCAACGATGCGGTGCAGTTCGAGTACGGCGGCGCGGTGCCGACGCGCTGGCGCGCGGATAGCTCGCGCCGGATGTATCTGTTCCGCACCGAAGACACCGACTTCCTGAAGGTCACGCGCGACCTTGAACACAAGGGCGTGCGCTGCCGGATCGAGGTACTCGGCAAGGGCCAGCAGTTCATGGCGTTCGGCACTCACCCCGACGGCGCCGCGCTGCACTGGGACGACTGGGTCCATGTTGATGCACTTTCATGCATCAGCCGCGAGGAATTATCTACTTTTCTAGATCAGATCATCGGTGATCTCGGCGCCGAGCATGTCACGTACGCTCGCTTCAGCGGTCGGCCGGCGGTGCGGCTGGAGCAACCCAACACGATGGCATACAGCAGTCTCGTGCCGCCGTCACTGGTGGAGGCACTCAACAACCTGGACCCGGACGACTACGGCACCTGGATCAGCACCGGCATGGCGCTGAAGAGCAGCGAGGAGCCCTGGGCCTATGTGGCCTGGACCGACTGGGCGGCGCAGTCTTCCAAGTACCCGGGCGAGGCCGCATGCAGAGGCCGCTGGCGAGGCTTCGCGGCCACGCGCACCTCATTGGATAGCCTGGGCCGCTCCGCGGGCGTGGCGGTCTGCCTGGACCAACTGGACGCCATCCCGGATTGGATACCCCCTCCCCCAAAAGCGTTGCCGGCCCCGCCTCAGATCATCGAGAGCGACGGCCGGAAGAACTACCTCAGCCTGGATCAGTGGGCGCGGAAGAAACCGCCATCGTGGCTCGTCAAGCAATTGCTGCCCTCGAACGGTTTGTTCAGCATTGTAGCCGCCTCGAACGTCGGCAAGACGTTCCTGCTGCTCGACCTGATGACCAGCATCACGGAGAACCGGGACTGGTTCGGGCTCAAGACACGCGCGCCAGAAGATAACGTTGCTGTGATGTTCGCGTACGAGGGCTCGCCGATCGTGCGCGCTCGCGGCATCCATCACAAGTACGGACGCGACGCGGGCAAGCGAGTGATCGTTCTGCCTGGGTGGCCCAAGCTCGGGAGCGATGAGTCCATCGACAAGGTGATCTCTGTGCTCGGCGAGATCCAAGCGGCCGAGGGCCCCATCTGCATGATCGCGTTCGATACGCTGAATCTCGCGCTGCAGGGCGCCAATGAGAACAGCGCCGAGGACATGGGCGATGCGCTGAGGGGTCTCAAACGGCTCCAGGCGGCGTTCAGGACCGCGGCCGTCGGCGTGGTGCACCATCTCGGAAAGGACCATTCCAAGGGCGGCAGAGGCCACTCCAGCCTGCTCGGTGGGATCGACACAGAGATCAGGATCACCGAGGACCAAGCCAGCGGCATCCGCCGCATAGGGCTCGCCAAGAGCAGGGACAGCAACCGCGGCGCTGGTGACATCGGTGCGTTCGTGCTGCAGCCATGCCAAGTCGGGATGGACGAGGACGGCGACCCGATCACGTCATGCTACATCGACCCCAAGGATGTCACGATGGTGAAGCAAGACCGCGACACGTCCGAGCGCGAGCAGGTGTTCAAGGCCATCGCCGAGGCGGTTGATGCGGGTCAAATACCGCACCAGAAGTGGCTCGTGTCGCGCTGCGGCATGAAGACCGAGCGATTGTTGGAATTGCTCGACACCCTAGAAAAAGAGGGCCTAATCGGAGTGACGAAGGGACCGAAGGGAGCGAAAATCTATGCTCAAATCTAGCCTGCTTTTCCCGGGAAAAGCAGAAGGGAAAACCACCAACCCTCTGCTTTTCCCCTGGGCCCGTATGCGGGCCAGGGAAAAGCAGGACCGCCAGGAATTCCTTAACGGGAAAAGCAGACATGGAGGGCGAGGCGAGAATCACCTGCCCTCTGAGCCAACTGGGAGGGGCCACCCCCTAGGAATCTTGGCGCTGGGCGGTCAGGGCGTTGAACAGGATCTCGGCGTCGATCCGGCTGGTCGGGGGATCGACACAGATGCCGTTGATCGAGACCTTCCATCCGGTGTCGCGGTTGGGGAGCGCGACAGGATAGAGCCGGTAGGTCCGGTCCTTGACGCGACGAATGATGCCGTACTGGACGTGCTGGTTGGCGTTGCGCATGTTCACTCCTGGTAGACGGTTAGGCCGGCGTCGTTGATGCCGGCGACGATCTGATCGACGTAACGAGGCTCAACCACGAAGTCGCCCACCCACACGGGCGCGTCTTCGGGAAGGTTATCGGCGCACCAGTCGCACGCCTGCTCGGTCTTGGGCGACAGGAGCCAGAGGCTCCCGCGATCGTGCAGCAGGAAGTCGCTCATGATTCCACCTGGAATTTGATCTTGGGGCTGACGCCCGTGTACCAGCCGGCCTCGACCTCGACGTGGAGGATTTCGCTGTATCGGTACGTGCGGATGGTCAGGACGCGGTGACGCATTTTGATGCCTTGGAGATCGGTGATGTCCAGCGCGACCAGCTTGCCGGCCTTGAGGGCCTTACGTGCTGCCTGGAACGAGACTGCTTTCATGTGGTACCTCGCTGTGGTGATGTACGAATCATGCTCGCTTTAAAGCGACTCTGCAACCCTAAGATGTGAGCTAGGGATGACCCTGGCTTGACAACATGACACGGATCGTGCTATATACCCAAGATGACTACCACACCCATTGATAGAAAATCGGCCGGAATCGGCAAAGGCACGCCCGGCCCTGGCCGCGGCAAAGGCACGCCCAACAAGATCACAAAGGCGACGCGTGAGCTATTCCGCGACGCGCTGGACGAGCTAGGCGGCACGGAGTTTATCGTCAAGCTGGCGCGTTCCAAAGGCAAGGGCTCGCTGATGGCGAAAATGGCCGTGCTGTCGGCGTTCACCAAGTTGCTGCCGCATGAGGTGTCAGGCACCGATGGCGAGCCGCTGACGATCCGTGTGCAGACGATCCCGTATGAGCCGCCCATTGACCCGAGCCAAGGAACCGGATAGACTAACGGCTCATGGATAGGAAACGACGTGGTGTACGACTGGCTCGTGGTGTACCAAGGAGGCAAGAAGGACGGATGCACGCAGCTTCACAGCGGCGAGCCTGAGTCCACCCCGGGGTATGGCACGGTCTACCGGCACCTTGGTGAGCCCGGGCAGGTGAGCATCAAGATCGTGCGACCCTGGACGGTTCAGTCGATGTACCCGAGCTACCTGTGATTTTCAATGCGCTGGTTAGCGCTCGGCTTCGTTCTCGCAGATTGCTGCTACGAGTTATGCGACAGGCTTTGGCTCGTGCTACTGAGAACGAATGGCGCCTTGGGGCTGGTGTGGCATCACGTCGCACTGTTCTTCGTGTTCGCAGTTCATCTTTAAAGGGAGGTAAAATGGCAGGCAACGCCGCAATCGACTTCAAGGCTAAACTCGCCGCGTTTCGCGCGAACGTCCACGGCAAGGTCATCGACTTTGCCGTGCTCCATCCGAAAAAGACTGTCGCCGGTCTCGTTGTACTCGGCGCTCTCACGCGCTTCATCTGATGAGTCAGGAGCCGCAGGATCGCAGCATTGCGACGCTAGCCGCGCAGGCGGGCCGCAGCATCGCGACGCTAGCTGCGCAGGCTGGCGTCATCATCCCGCTGACCGACGCAGAGCAGTCGCAAATCGCGGGTGGCACCGCATCTGTGTGTTTCATCTGATGTCTAACGAGCAAGAGATTCGGATCACGCGTGCCGCTGTTCGAGCGGCACGCGAGATTTCGATTCGCGACTTTGTCGCGGCTCTTAAGCCTCAGACAGACACGGCGGAGCACGAGTGGCTGGTAGCGGCCGCCGATGCCTTCCTACTGCAAGGGCCGTTTCCTCTCCGACCCACTAAGGATCAGGACAATGCAGACTTTCAGCCTACCGTTTCCGGGGGGTAAGTTCGCGCGCCGGCTCGCGCGCCGGAACGGCACGTTCCGGCAGACGCGCAAGGATTTCTTCACGTACTTCGTGACCATCCTCCGAGCCATGCGCGTACGCAACGCGGCCATCAACAAGGCCCGGCTCGCGATGTCGGTGGCCGACAAGCTACGCGGCCTGATCGTCAAGCGCGACCGTCGCATCATCCCGCGGTTCTCGCTACGCACCTGGGCGTTGCGGCTCGCGCTGCACGGCTACTTCACGGCGCCGAAGTTATGAGTGCCATCATCGGAGACAAGCTGCTCCCGCATCAAGAGCGCATGGTCATCGAGCGCGATGAATTGACAGCGAAGCTCATCAAGCTGTCGCAGTTCTCGCACGGCGAAGTGTTCCAGACACTAGAGCCTGAAGATCAGTACCTGCTGAGTGCGCAGCACCGGCACATGTGCGAGTACCTGATGGTGCTTGAATTGAGCATCGCGAGGTTCAAGTGAGCTACGTCCTCGTCTTCCTGCTGATGGTGGCGCTCGACTTCGTGTGGGCCATGTACACGCAGCGCGTGGTCTCCGGTACGCCGAATCAGGCCGCGTGCGCGTCAGTCGGCATCGTGATCTTCAGCGCGCTGCTGACGCTGTTCTACGTGACAAACCCGCTGTTCATCCTGCCCGCGGCGCTGGGCGCGTACGTCGGAACGTTCGTGCAGATGGAGATGCGACTCGAGCGGCCCAAGCAATCGAAGCCGGTGTGCTTCCATGATGACTTCTGATGCGGGAATTCGACTACCCCGGCACGCGCTTTGTGCCTCGGGAGTATCAACTCCCGATCATGGGTTTCTTCGACAAGTGCCTGGAGAAGGCCATCCCTGGGCGCGCGTGGTGGTGCATGCATCGGCGGGGCGGCAAGGACCGCACGATGCTCGTGCAGGCCTGCAAGATGTCGCAGACGCGCATCGGGACGTACTGGCACCTGCTGCCTTCGCTCAAGCAAGCGCGCAAGGCGGTCTGGGACAACATTACGCCGGAAGGCAAGAACCTGATCGACACGACGTTCCCGCGCGAGATGATCCGCAAGAAGAACGAACTGGAGATGAAGCTCACGCTGCACAACGGCTCGATCGTGCAATTATTGGGCGCCGACAACTTCGATTCCAATGTGGGTGCGTCACCCGTACACGCAACCTTCAGCGAGTACGCGCTCTCGCATCCGAGGGGCTGGCATTTAGTGAGGCCGATCCTGACGGAAAACAACGGTACTGCGGCCTTCATCAGTACACCGCGAGGCTACAACGATTTCCACGCGCTCGGTGAGGTAGCCAAGCTCGAACAGTTCAGCGGCCGGTGGTACTACGGCATGATGGACATCAACTACACGATGACCCGCGGCGGGCGGATGACGCCAGAGAAGGTGGCGCAGGAGATCCGCGACGGGATGCCGGAAGAGTTGGTCAGGCAAGAGTACTACTGCGACTTCAGCGCCGCGAACGTGGGCGCGATCCTCGGCAAGTGGATCGAGCAGGCGGATAGAGACAACAGGATCTACGACTTCGTCACCGACGGCCAGATCGAGTTGTCGGCTGACATCGGGTTCCACGACACGGCCGCGTTCTGGGCGTGGCAGCGGCTTCCGAATGCGTGGTTCGCCGCATGCGGCTACGACGAGGGCAGCGGCAGAGACGCAGAGGACTGGATCGAGCACTTCGACAAGAGCGGCTGGTCGCCCGACAAGGTCTCGATGCTGTGGCTGCCGCACGACGCGAGGGCGAAGACCTTCGCGACGAAGACCAGCGCGCAGGAGCGCTTTAAAGCAGCAGGATATCGGGTCGAGATCGTCCCGATGCTCAGTGTAGCAGACAGGATTTCAGCAGCACGGAAGGTCGCGCGTCGCACGATCTTCCACCGGACCGCGTGTGAGTTGGGGCTCAAGGCCCTGCGCGCGTGGCAGTTCAAATATAACGAGGAGACTCGGCAGTTTGGCGCGAACCCGGATCACAACTGGGCCTCGCACGGTGGAGATGGCTACTCGTACGGCGCGATCGTTATGAACCCGCGCGCGATACAGCCGCCGCCTCCGCCGCCACCGGTTGCGCCGCCGGTAACACACAACAAGGTCTACACCTTGGATGATCTTTGGGAGACCGCTCCAGGCGGAATGCAATGAGCTACGATACCGCAGCAGCACCGCAGGACCAGCCGGCGAAGGCCGACACCGCACAGAAGCCCGGCGCTCCTGGCGATGTCAGCAACCCGTACGCGCCGTTCCAGAACAATCCGCTTGGGATACAGCAGTTCTGGCAGCGCGAGATGGAGGCCGGCAAGAAAGAGCGGAAGGATTTCGATGCGAAGAGCGTCGAAGTTATCCGCGCGTTGATCGACAAGCGCGGCATCGACGAAGGCATGCGCAATCACATCAACCTGTTCTGGTCCACGTACGAGGTGCAGAAGGCGTCGCTCTATGCGCGCGTCCCGAAGGTCGATGTCACGCGGACGCACCGCGACAGCGAAGACGACGTGGCTCGTGTAGCCTCGATCATGCTGGAGCGCATCCTGAACTGTGGCATCGAGAAGGACGGCAGCGACTTCGACGCGAGCGCGCGTCATGGCATCACGGACTATCTCACGGTGGGCCTGGGCCAAGTCTGGTACCGCTATGACTCTGAGATTGGTAAGCAAACGATCGAGCCGACCTACGGCCCGACACCGCCGCCGCCGCAGACTGATCCGATGACTGGCCTGCCCGCTGTGGACCCCGCCACGGGCGCACCGATGCCGGCGCCGCAGCCACAGGTGATCGATCAAGGCGGCACATTCGATGTCAAGCTGTCCGAGGACTCGCCAACCGACTACGTCTACTGGCGTGATTTCATCTGGTCACCATGTCGCACCTGGGAAGAGAATCGCTGGGTCGCGAAGCGTGTCTTTAAATCGAAGGCGCAGGCGACCAAGCTCTATGGCGCCGCGAAGGCCGAGTTGCTGTCGTATCGCAAGCAAGCCGGGCGCCAGGGCGAAGAGGGCGTCGGCGCCGACATCGACAATCAGGCGCAGGCGTTCGAGAAGGCCGAGTTGTGGGAGATATGGTGCAAGGACACCAAGCGCGTCTATTGGTTCGCCTTCGGGCAGAACGAGATCCTGAAGTTCCAGGAAGACATGCTGGGTCTTGAAGGCTTCTTCCCATGTCCCGAGCCGCTGACGACCAACACGACCACGTCGCGCTTCATGCCGAAGAGCGACTACATGATGGCCGTGGATCTGTTCAAGCAGATCAACGAGATCCAGACGCGCCTGTCGTGGCTCGTGAAGGCCTGCAAGGTCGCGGGTCTGTACGACAAGAACAGCGTCGAGATCAAGAACATCTACAAGCAAGGCGAACTCTCGCTCGTGGGCGTGGACAACTGGGCCATGTTCGCGGAGAAGGGCGGCATCCAGGGGCAAGTGACGTTCCTGCCGATCCAGGAGATCGCCGAGGTGATTTCACAGCTACGGGTCGAGCTACAGGCGGCGCAGCAGCATGTGTACGAGGTGCTGGGCATCAGCGACATCATGCGCGGCGCGAGCGATCCCAACGAGACGCTGGGTGCGCAGGAACTGAAGGCGCAATTCGGCTCATCGCGTATCCAGTCGAAGCAAAGCGACATCGCGATGTGGATCGCACGCGGCCAGCGCATCAAGGCCGAGATCATCTCGAAACATTACGACGCGCAGACGATCATCAACGAATCCAACATCATGTCCACACCGGACAAGGCGTTGGCGCAGCAGGCCGCGGATCTCATTAAGAACGCGGAAATGCTGAAGTGGAAGATCAGTGTCGATCCCGACACGATCGCCGCTCTGGACTGGGCGAAAGAGCGTGAGGCCCGGTCTCAGTTCCTCGAAGCGGTCGGTGCCTTCATCGAGAAGATGGGCCCGCTCGCGATGCAAGCACCCGCCGCCGCGCCGTTCCTGTTCCAGTTGTTCCAGTGGGCGATGGGTGGCTTTAAAGTGAGCAAGGAGATCGAGGGAGTACTCGATCAGTGCTTGCAGGCCCTGCAACAAGGCGCATCGCAGCCGAAGCAACCGACGCCGCAGGATGACAAGATCAAGAGCGAGACCGCCAAGAACATGGCGACCGCGCAGAAGACCTCCGTGGAGACGCAGAACCTGCAGAACCCGGTGCTACAGATCCTCGACAAACTTCCACAGCCGGCACCCGTCGGCGGTCACCCAGGAGCAAAGTGATGGACCAACAACCGCAAGTCCCGCAACAGCAAGCGCCCTCGACGATGCAGTCAATCATCGCGCGCGTGAAGGCCCTTCGCGGGCTCGTGCAGCAAGGGCAGCCGCAGCCGGCCATGGTAGGCCAGGGTGCTGCCCGTAATGCGGCCGACCAGTTGCAGCAACGTCCCGCGCAGCAGCGTGACGCCATCGACGCGATGACTCGCTGATGGCCTTCGCCCACCACCCGTTGTTCAAGCCGGCGCCGGAAGTTACGGGGCCGACCGAGGTTGCGGAACTCATCAAGGCGATCGATCTTGAGATTCAGTGCAACCATCCCGCCTGCGGAGTGCGCGTGTTCGACTCGTCGCAGGCGACGGTCGATCTGGCGCGCATCGCGCTCTACCTGTTGCAGACGATTCGGACGCATGCACATCCGACCGGCGACAGCATGTTTAAGCCAGGACGATGAAGCGCACCTTCGTTTACATTGACGGCGTCGCGTACGAGCGCGGCGTTGACGTGCTGCCTACCGAGCCGACATCGCAGCTTGGCGCTGGCGCGCTCTGGGGTGATCGGCACTACGACGGTCTGCGCACGACCGATGGCGTGCCGATCGACACACGCACGAAGCACCGCGAGTACATGCGGCGCACCGGGCTCACGACTGCTGACGACTACAAGAATCAATGGGCGCAGCAAGCAAAAGAACGAGCAGACGTACACACCACGGGTGGCGACCACAAGGCACGCCGCGACGATGTCGGGCGCGCTGTTTACGAGGTGATGGAGCGCAACCGGAGAAAGTGATGTCGTTCGATCCTTTTCAAGGCCCGTACACGGGAAATTCATTCGGCGGTGTCTCGCCCGGCTTCGGCATCTCGGGTCAAGGCACCGGCCAGCTATACGGCTTCGGCTCGGGTCAGGCCTCGCGCCCTGGCGGTCCCGCGGGCTCGAACACGCTGGGCTACAACATCATGGATACGGTCGCCAGGGACCCTGTGAGCCGCTACCTGCACACGCACACCAGCGGCTGGCTGCAAGACCCTGGCGCTGCGATCCTGCACATCCTAGGCGGTCCTGGCGCGGCTACGCCTGCTGCTCCGCCGCCACAGATGCGCGCGCTACAGAGCACGCCGGGCGCGGCGAATCCTGCCGGCAATCTGTCGGCGCAGCTTCGAGCGCAGGCGCTGCGCAAACCGACTAGCGCGCAACAACTGAAGAGCGGTCAGACCGTCAACTTCGGCAGCGGCCCGAGCTATGCGGGCGGCCCTAGCGATCAGGTGCCGTACCCGGTGGCGTAATGGATACGATCGAGAACCTAGACCAAGCGATCTACGGCGGCATCCGTGAAGGCGGCAAGGCCGCTCGCGCCATCGCGCAGAACATGGGCGCGTCCGCGATCGGTGGCGTCACCGGTATCGGCTCGCTGCTGGCTGGCGAGGGTCACGCGAAGGCCACAGCGCGCATCAAGGCGCTGCAGGAGAAGCTCGGCTACACGCCCGAGGATACGCGCACGATCGAGAACATCAACGTTCCGTTCGAAGCGTTGAATAAGCACGTGATCGAGCCTGCCGGCGACATCGCCGCCGAGTACGGTGGCCCGCTGGCGGGCGCCGCCGCGGTGACCGGGCTCAACATGATCGGGCCGAAGGGTGCAAAGGCCAAAGGCCCAGGCAAGTTCCAGACACGCCCAAGCATCGAGAAGCCGTTCGAGGGAAATCTGAAGGGCGCGACCGCGGATGTCACTGGCCCGCACGCGCCGTTGCAGCAGGTGGCGAACGACTACATGGCGAGCACCGGCCGGCAGAATCGGCCGCAGCAGGAATTCGTCAACGTCGATCCCGGCTTCGCGAAGACCGTCGCGGACGCGTACGAGCATATGGCGCATGCGCCGAATGACCCGAAGGTCGCGGCGGCGTACAAGGCGATGATCGATGAGACCGGCGCGCAATACAACGCTTTAAAGGGGGCTGGCTACAACTTCGAATTCATGCCGGCGTCGGGTGATCCGTACGGCAACCCGCGCAACGCGGTGAAGGATCTGCAAGAGAACAAGCATATGTATGTCTTCCCCACCGAATCAGGCTTCGGCAGTGGTGAGATCACGAATAATCCGCTGCTGGGCCAATCAGGTGAGACATGGGGCGGCAAGCCGGTCACGCACAATGATCTATTCCGTGCGGTGCATGATGCCTTCGGCCACAGCAAACAAGGCGTCGGGTTCCGCGCTCGGGGCGAAGAGAACGCGTTCCAGCAGCACATGGGGATGTACTCGCCCGAGGCGGCGCGCGCGATGGCGAGTGAGACCCGCGGCCAGAACTCGTGGGTGAATTTCGGCCCGCACGGCGAAGCGAATAAAACCGCGAGCCCGACCGGCACCGTCTACGCAGAACAGAAAACCGGGCTCCTGCCCGACGAGATGATTTTCGGTCGCACAAACCGCGAGCAGCGTCCGGTGGATATCACTCGCGGCCAGGGGCGCAAGCAACGCGGCGCCTTGAATTTCAGCGATGAGGACCCGTTCGCTCCGGGCAGTGGCAGCAGCGAGGCCAATCCAGGCTTTGCTCGCGCGACCGCGTTGCGTGGCGGACCAGTCTCCGAGGCGCCGTATCCCGGCATCCATTCCAATCCGCGCGAGCTTGTCGCCAACGCGAACGTCGCGCCCGAGGATGCCATCATGAGGCGGCTCTTCGGCGTCGATCGGCAGGATCTGTTCGACATCTCGAAGGGCGGCACGCGCCAAGGAAACATCGCGGAGCGCCCGTACAAGGCCGCAGCGAACGCGCGCGGGTCAGCCGCCGCGCAAGAGGTGGCGACGCCCGAGAATGCGGCCCGGATGCAGGACATCATCGGCGCGGCACGCGAGCGGCCGGATCTCTTTAAAGGTATGGCGTCGTGGTACACGATGGACCCGCTCTACGACCAGTTTGTGAAGATGTATGGACCTGAGGAGGCCATCAACCAGTACAAGCGCTTCAACACGTTCACCGGCATGGCATCGCCCGGCAGCGAGGTGCTGACCGAACTCAATCGCGGCACCGCGGCGCGGATGATGGCCGACAAAGGCAAGTTCGAGGACTTCATGAAATACGGCGGACAGGCGGAGCATGAGCGTGGCCGCAACTTCCCGAAGGATCTGAAGGCGGTGATCGGTCATCCGTATCACAGTACCGCGCAGGCGGTGCCGATGGCGAAGTTCCAGAACACCGGCAACGTGGAGATGGGCAGCGCGAAGGTTCCGAGCTACATCGCCGCCAGCGGCGTGCCTGAGACCGGCTTCCAGACGCAATGGCCCGTGGGCGACGCTCACTGGTCACGCCTCATAGGCCTGCCAGAGACGCGCACGATGCGGCCTGAGGCCCGTGGCGCGAGCGCGAGCGTACCGGAGATGACGACGCTGACCCCGTGGTGGCAGGAGCAAGTCGCCAAGGCCAGCGGGCTCGAATCCGTGCCGGCGCAGGCCGTCGCGTGGGGCGCGGGCTCGCACGCAACCGGCATCACATCACCGATCGGAGCACCAAAACTCGAACTGCTGGCGCAACAGATCGAGAAGACCGCACAGCGCCTCAAGGTATCACCCGAGACCGCTCGCGATCTCGTCATCGCCGGCAAGGCACACGCCGGTCACATCGATCCAAAACTCGCGGCGGCTATCGCTGCCGCGGCAGCAGCAATCACAGGAGGCAACAATGCCGCTGAATAAATCAGGAAGCAAAGCCGCAGTCTCGGAGAACATCGAAACCGAGATGGGCGCCGGTAAGCCCCAGAAGCAAGCAATTGCCATCGCGCTGAACACGCAACGCAGAGCGAAGGCCGGAACACGAGTCAATTCGCTGCGATCCTATAAACCGACCCACCCGTAAAAAGGAGTCTACATGTCTGACGATCTTCGCGCTGATCTTGCCGCCGCTATCGAGACCAGCGCCGCATCCACCAACGAGGCGAAACCTGTTGCCGAATCGACACCGGCCGTTGTAGCAGAAATCCCGGATCTGTCGAAAGGCCTCCCGGAGCCCAAGGAAGCCGCCGTAGAGACGCCGGAAGTCGGCGCCCCTGGCGAGGCACACCCGAGCGGCGACGGCCGCACCAGGGACGCGCAAGGCCGCTTCGCGAAGGCTGCGGAGAAGGCCGAGGCCGCGCCTGTGGTTCCTGCCGCGGCGCCGAAGGCTGGGCCGGATGGCAAGACACCTGCCCTTGATCCGGCGGCAGTCAAGGCCGCTGCGGACGCTGCGCAGGCGGCGAAGAACGCGTCGGTGCTGCGTGCGCCGCAATCGCTGAACGCTGGCGAGCGCGAGCACTGGGCGACGACGCCGAAGGCGGTCCAAGAGGCCTTCATCCGGCGCGAGCAGCAAGTGAACGAAGTGCTGCAGAAGACCGCGGGCGCGCGCCAATTCACGGAGACGATGACGCAAGTTGTCAATCCGTTCCTGCCGATGATCCAAAGCACCGGAGCGAACCCGTTTGAATTCATCCATGGCATGCTGCAGGCTGCGTCGATTCTGCGCGGCGGCACGGCGCAGGACAAGGCCGGTTTCATTGCGCACCTCATCAACCAGCACGCGGTCTCGATCGATCTGCTCGATCAGATCGTCAGCGGGCAGGTGCAGCCGACGCAGCAAGGCCAGCAGGGTGGCGTCGATCCGGCGCTCATCCAGCAAATGGTCGCGCAGCAGGTGGCTCCGTTCCAGCAGATGATGCAGCAGGTGGAGCAGCAGCGGAACCAGAATTTCACCCGGCTGCAGGGCGAAACGAACAACGAGATGGAGACTTTCGCCGCGGACCCCAAGAACGAATTCTTCAATGAAGTCAGGGGCTTGATGGCGAATCTGATCGAGATGGAACTCAAGGAAGGCCGCGACATGGGCTTCCAGGAGGCCTATCAGGCGGCATGCCTCTTGCATCCTGACGTAAAAGGGGTTACACTGTCAAGGCAGAAGTCCCAAATCGCCCAGCAGCAGCACGCAGCAGCGCAGAAGGCCAAGGCCGCATCTGGCTCGCTAACCGGCTCACCGGGCGGTGGTTCTTCGATCGAAGCATCTGATGGCTCCCTTCGCGGGGACCTGATGGCAGCGATCAGCCAGCATCAGCATTAAAGGTTAGCCCCCGGCAGGACGGGGGACTGCGAACCCACAGGGCCATCGCGGAGTTAGTCCGACGAGCACACCCATGCTCGCCAAAGTCGGGGCGCCAGTCTAATCGGCACGCTCACGGTGGAGGAAACCTCGGGCCACTCGCAGTCCCCTACAACCTAACGGGAGTAAACCGTGACCTTCGCAAACGCGAACTACTCGGACATCATCGCGACCACGATTCAAAACCGGTCGAAGAAGATCGCCGACAACGTGAAAAAGGCCAACGCGGCCTATGCCAAGCTCTCCGAGCGCGGCAACGTCAAATCCTTCGGTGGCGGCAACGTCATCGTCCAAGAACTGTCGTTCGCTGAGAACGGCAACGCCGGCTGGTACAGCGGATACGACTTGCTGCCGATCGCGGCGCAGGACGTCATCAGCGCGGCCGAATTCACCATCAAGCAACTCGCCTGCCCGGTCATCATGTCCGGTCTGGAAGACCTGCAGAATAGCGGTCCCGAGGCATTCATCGATCTGATGGAAGGTCGCATCGGCGTTGCGGAAGCAACGATGCAGAACCGGCTGGGCGCGGGCGTTTACGCCGATGGCACCGGCACGGGCGGCAAGGAACTGACCGGCCTCAACGCCGCGGTTCCGCTCGATCCGACGACCGGCACGTACGGCGGCATCGATCGCGCAGCGTTCACCTTCTGGCGCTCGACGATCAACGATGTCCTGACGAACACCGCAGTGACGAATCCGGGTCCGGTCCAGGCGACGCTGAATACCGCGTGGTCGGGGTTGGTGCTCGGCACGGAGCGCCCGGATCTGATCCTGATGGACAACGTGATGTGGCAGAACTATGTCCGTGAACTGCAGACCCTGCAGCGCTTCACGGAGCCGAAGACGGCCAGCTTTGGTTTCCCGTCCATCAAGTTCATGGACGCGGACGTGGTGCTGGACGGCGGCATCGGCGGGTTCTGCCCGGCGAAGACGGCGTTTCTGCTCAACACCAAGTACATCTTCCTGCGCCCGCACTCGAAGCGCAACATGGTGCCGCTGAACCCGAACAAGCGCTACGCCGTCAATCAGGACGCCGAGGTTCAAATCCTCGCCTGGGCCGGCAACCTCGCGATGAACGGCGGGCGTTACCAGGGTCGCGTCAAAGACACGCGTCCGTAATCCATCCCCTCGTGGTGGGTGGGTTGGGGGCCTAAAAACCCCCTCTTTTCCGCCACACAACCTTTCGAGGAAACTCAAATGACCTACCGTGCAATCGGCACCATCGGCCCGGACCTGTCGAGCATCGACACGGTCGCGAAGTTCCGCGTGGGCCAAGAAGTAGAAGCGTTCGACGACGTGCTCCAGATCCAGGGTACGTTCGTATATCTCCCCGGTGTCGCAGCGACTGCTGTGGGCACGCTGGTGGATTACTCGCTGGTCGGTACGCCGGTCACCGCTATCTCACCCGCAACCGGCGGCAACGGTCAAATCGCCGTTTCGCTGACCGCGAATGTCCTCGCGACGAACTTCGCGTGGTACCAAGTCCGCGGCCTCGCCGCGGTCAAGGCGCCGAACGCGATGGTGGTCGGCGCGGAAGTGTGGATGCTTGCAGCTACGCCCGGCAGCGTCGATGACGCCGTCGTCGCGGGTGAGCAGGTGCTGAACGCCAAGGTGGGAACCACGACCGGCACGCCGGCCGCGGGTCTCGCGTACGTTCAGATCGACAAGCCGTTCCATCAGGGTGGCATCACCTAAGACAGGGAGGGGGCTTCGGCCCCCTCTTCCTTCCACCGCTTTAAAGGACATCCATGTCACTCGGCAGCGATTGGGCAATCAACAGTGCCCCCGTGGCAGCGACGCAAGCGACGGCCAGCAAGGCCGCACAGGCGGGCTTTCGCCACAAATGCACCGGCTTCTCCCTCGGTATCGATGCCGTCGCGGCGCAGGGCGACATCGTGTTCAACCTTCGTGATGGTGCCACCGGTGCCGGCACGATTCTCTGGTCGATGCGACTTTCGGCTGCTGCCGGAACCTCGCGCGACATCACTGTCGCTGGTCTCTCGATCGGCGGCTCAGGCAATACCGCGATGACGCTTGAAACTGTCGGCGCACCGGCTGCAACGAATTTCGCGTACGTGAATCTCACGGGCGCAACTGAACCCGCGGCCTAATGTCGCGGCACAGGGGACCTACAGAGCGCACAGTCTCAAGGCCCCTTGTTCACCCTCACCAGAGGAGCAAGCATGCAACAGTACACCCGTGAAGAACTCACGAACCTGCAGAATGAGGACACCGACTTCAGCAAGCTGGACGCGATGATCGAGATGGAGCAGCACGTGAGCGAGAATCCTCGCTTCGCGGGCGACGCCAAGCTCTACGCGCAATTCTTCTCGAAGCCCGTGAAGAATCCGCTGCTGACCGAAGAGCAGAAGCGCCCGATCTATGAGAACACGGACTACGTGAAGATCATGGTCCCTGGCGACAAGCTCAACATCAACATCCGTCCCGCGACCGACGAGGACAAGTTCCGGTTCCAGCGCCAGTATCACGCGTACCTGAAGAACGCGTCGCAGGAAGTCGGCACGCCGCTCTCGCAGGTTCCGTTCCTGAACGCTGCCCAGGTCGAGGAACTCAAGTTCTTCCACATCACGACCGTGGAAGCGCTCGCCGGCATCAACGACAGCATCGCCCAGAAGTTCATGGGGATGCAGTCGTTCAAGCAACAGGCGCAAGAGTATCTGAAGAAGGCCAACGATCTCGCTGGCGATACGCGCGACAAGCAAATCGCGCAGCTTCAGGAGCAGGTTGCTGCCCTCCTAGCGGCGCAGAAGACCGCGGCCCCGAGCGACGCCGAAGTCGAAAAGAACAACGACAAGGCGCCGGAACTGCAACGTCCTACACTGCACACGAAAAAGTAAGGAGGCCTCGTGGCGTTCAACATTCTTCTGCGTGACGATACTCTGCTCAACATAGTGCAGGGCGTCGCGCGGCGCGTGGGGTTCGCCACGACCGTTGCAGATGCGGCGGGATCAACCGATCCCGCCATAATCCAGATGGTCGTCGCAGTCAATGACGCGATGGCCGATATGCTGGGCGAGTTTCAATGGCCCGACTTCGTCACCAAGTCCAACATCTCGATCATCGCGGATGCGCCAGGGCAGGTGGAGAAGGCCTTCGATCTGCCGGCCGATTTTTTCTCATTCATCCAACGCACACAGAACGATCGCACCTCGATCTGGCCCGCGTACACGTCCGTGAATCCGCAGGCATGGCAGGCGCTGCAGACGATCGCCGTCGGCATCAACGTGCAGGTGATGTGGCGCTACAAGCTGGGCCAGTTCTGGGTGCTTTATCCCCCGAGCGTGGCGCACAATTTCCAGTTCGAATATCTGTCGTGCGGCTATATCAAGGACGCGACGGACCCGACGATCCTCAAGAACTTCGCCGACAAAAACGGCGACATCATCCGGTTCGACCCGTACCTCGTTCAACTGTATGCGGTCGCCAAGTGGAAAGAGATCAAGGGCTTCGACACGACGACCGCGATGGCCGCGTTCGCTCGCGCGTACGACCAGCGCTACAACCGCCAGCAGACCGCCGAGGTGGTTTCAATGATCGCCGGCTGCCCGCCGGCCAATGATCTACATCTGATCGATGCCTCGAACCTGCCGATCACCGGCTATGCCGGGGTGGTCTCCTAATGGGCGTCCCTGTCTCGCGCCGGCAGCGCGTGTACCAGAGGCAGGTAGCTCGCGCCGCCGTACAACCCCAAGAGTCACAGTTGATCCCGGTCATGGCACCGATCGGGGGCCTCAACTTTAAAGACAGCATCATCGCGATGCCGATCAGCGACGCGCTGCGAGCGCAGAACGTGCTGATGCGGACCGATGGCGTGATGCTGCGCCCAGGCTGGAAACAGCACGTCACAAACATCCTCGACCCCGGCGTGAGCGCCGAGACCGATGTCAAGACGATGATGCCTTACATCGCCACCAGCGGCGTGCTCAATAATCGGCTTTTCGCCGCGGTTCACGAGACCGTGTTCAACGTTACCGACACGACCAGCACCCCGGTGGTCGGCTTCACCGACGCCGCCGCGACCGGCATCTGGTCGCACACGATGCATTCGAACACAGACAACAACATGTTCCTGTGTGCGGTGAACAATGGCGGCGGCTACTACACTTACGATTCGACCGGCGGCTGGATCAAGCGCACGCTGACGGGTGGACCGACGAACATCACCAACATCACCTCGGTCACATCTGCGAAGAACCGCCTCTGGTTCACGTTCGAGAACAACAACAGCGTCTGGTACCTCGCGCTTGGTGCCATCGCTGGCGCGCTCACGCAATTCCCGCTCGGGCCGCTGCTGACGAAGGGCGGCGTTCTGCAGTGCTGCGCCACCTGGACAAAGGACAGCGGTGGCGGTCAGGACGTAAAAGATTTCTTTGTCGCCTTTGGCGCGCAAGGCAACGTGATCGTGTATGAGGGTGCAGACCCGAGCAGCGCGGCTACGTGGAATCTCGTCGGCAATTGGGATCTCGGGCGCTTCCCCGTGGGAACGCAATTCTTCACGAAGAAGGGTGCCGATCTGATGGTGCTCTCCTCGCGCGGCATCACGCCGATGTCCGCTGTCGTCAATGGCACCTACAACCTGGAGACCGGCGGGCCGATCTCGTTGAAGATCAACAACGCGCTGGTGCCGGCAATCAACACTGACATCACGCTCCCTGGCTGGGAAGTCCGCGTTCTGCCGAAGATCGACTCGCTGATGATTCTGCAACCGAAGACCCCCGCCGGTATCAACACCCAATGGTTGATGTCGCTGACCACCGCGGCATGGTCTACCTTCGACAATGTCGAGATGACGTGCAGCACGCTCTTCAACGAGACCTTCTATTTCGGTCGGCGCGGCGGCATCGTCGCCGTCGGCATGCAACTCGGGTACGACACTGACGGTGAGACACTCGCGGCGGTTGCCGGCACCGTGGTCGAGGGGGATGTGCAGCCAGCGTTCAACCCGTTCGAGACCCCGGGCATACTCAAGACCTTTCATGCCGCGCGCCTGATCTTCATCGCGCCTGCTGCCCCCAGCGTGTCGATCCGCATGAACACGCAGTTCAACATCCAGGCCGCGCCGGGCTCGCCGTCCTTCACGCCGTCATCCGGCTCTCGCTGGGACGTGGCGAAGTGGGACGAAGGGGTCTGGGCGGGCGCTGACGCCACGTTCGAGGTGTGGGCAGGCATCACCGGGGTCGGGTACTACGGCAGCCTGCGGATGAACCTGCGGGGCCTCCCTGGCACGGCCTTCAGCGCCGCGCACATTCTGTTCGTCAATGGTAGCCCGCAGGCCCTGATGTGAGACTCGTCAACGGCCCTCAGGACTCGCTTGCGACGTGGCTATGCCGCGAGATCAACCTCGTGCCGTCGCCGCACCTGCGCTGTCTGGGGGTGGTCGATAAAATGGGGGTCTTGCGCGCCGTCATAGGATATGATAACTTTAATGGGTCCGCGATCGAAATGCACGTCGCAGGCTACGGTGGTCATTGGATCACCCGGAAGGTTTTGAAGGCCGCTTTTGACTACCCGTTCAGGGTATGCAAAGCGAAGGTGATCGTAGCGAAGGTAGTCAGCACCAACGACGCCGCTCTGCGACTCGATTATAAGCTGGGCTTCAGGCTGTGTGCCACCATCCCCGATGGACACCCCGATGGCGCTCTCCAGATTTTGACCATGACGCGGTCTCAGTGCCGTTTTCTAGGGGATGTCCATGGGTGGGAAATCCGCTCCTCCGCCGCCTCCGGTTCCTGACTACGCCGGCCTCGCAAACCAGCAGGCCACGCAGCAGAACCAACTCACGCAGCAGCAAACCTGGGCGAACCGTCCTGACGTTAACACGCCGTGGGGCTCGCAGTCTTGGGGCGCCTCTTCGACTACCGATCCCTCTACCGGTCAGCCGGTCACGCGCTGGCAGCAGAACGTTTCGCTGAATCCGCAGCAGCAGAGCGCGCTCGATTCGCAGATGAAAGTGCAGACGGGCTTGAGCGATCAGGCGTCGTCGTTCCTTGGCCGGGTGCAGGGCTCGATGAACGAGCCGGCGAACTGGGATAATCTTCCTGCGCAGGCTACAACGCCTCAGGGCGGACCGCTGAACACCCAGGTAGGCGGCAGCGGCGCCTATGCCTCGAAGGCCGGGGACGCCGTCTACAACCGCGCTACGAGCCGTCTGGACCCCCAGTTCGCCCATAAGCAAGAAAGCACCGACGCTGCCCTGCTCGGGCGCGGGCTCACGCGCGGCAGCGAAGCCTGGAACCGGGCGCAGACCGAACTCGGCAATGAGCGCACCGACGCCTACGCGGGCGCGCGCGCCACCGCCGATTCGACCGCTGCAGCGGAAGGCCAGCGGATGCAGCAGATGGATCTCGCTTCAGGTCAGTTTGGCAACGCGGCGCAATCGCAGGCCTGGAATCAGGCGTTGCAAGGCTCGAACTTCCAGAATCAAAATCGGCAGCAGTCGATCGCGGAGCAGCAGACCCGCCGCTCACAACCGCTGAACGAACTCAACGCGCTGCTCTCGGGCCAGCAAGTCGGCAATCCCAACTTCCCGCAGTTCCAGACCGCAGGCGCCGGCACGGCCCCGAACATCATGGGCGCGACCGGGCAGCAGTACAACGCCGCGATGGATCAGTACAACGCCGGCATCAACAGCGGCAACGCGCAGCAGCAAAACGCCATCAACGGCACGACCGCGCTGGCAGCGATGTACTTCTCGGACCGCTCTTTAAAGCGAGGCATCAAGCGCATCGGTATGACGAAGCGCGGGACGCCGTTGTACATCTACAAGATGCATGGCAAGACCACCATCGGCGTGCTCGCGCAGGAAGCGCCGGCAGACGCGCAGTGGAACATTGGCGGCATCATCGCCGTCGATTACATGAAGGTGTGACATGGACGACAATCTTCTCCAATACCTGATCGCGATGGGCGACCTCACGCCGCAAGAGGCGCAGATCGCTCGCACCGAGCAACGCGCCGAGGCGCTGCGCGGCATGGCGCAGCCGGCGGTTCCGCAGCAAGGACGCGTGGCCTCGCGCATGCCGGGGAATTTATGGTTCCCTGCCCTGGCCGGCGCGATCGGCGGCGGCGTGCTCCAGCAGCGCGCGGACAAGCAACGTGAGGGTCTGCAGGGCTCGCGCGACAAAGCGTTCCAGCAATTCGTGCGCTCGCGCCAGCCACAGCAATCGCAGTTCCCTCAGTACCCGACCGGGTACGGGCTCAACGATATGCCGACGGAGTAGCGCGTGTACGACGGTCTCGAAGAGGATCTCGGGCAATTCGGCTTCTCGCCGGTCCCACCTGCGGTGCTGCGTAAGAATGCGCTGCGCGGAATCATCGCGCCTCCGCTGACCCCGCAGCAAAGTCTCGCGCCGCAAGCGCCGACGCCGCAGTCGTTCAACCCGCAGATTCAGCAACTCCAGGATCAGGCGGCGAATTACCAGCAGCAAGGCATCGCCCTGATGGCGCAGAAGCCGGATGTGTCGGCCTTCCAGCGCTACGCGAAGCAACGTGCCGGCCAGGGCGCCGATGACGCCGTGATGGCGATGGCGGCACAACGCGCCGGCATGAAGGATATAGGCCAATCGCTCTTCAAGCGCTCGCTCGAAGCACAAAATCCGATCACCGCCGGCAAAGATGGCATGGTCACTCCTGAGGGCGACTTCATGGAGGACCCGGTGGCGCACAAAGAGCAGCGGATCAACATGCTGCTCTCGACCGCGACGAAATATGATCAGATGGCGCAGCGTGCGGTGGATTTTCAACAACGGCAACAAGCAACCATTCAAGCAAATGCGTTACGAGAGCAGGCGCGGCAGGACGGTCTCGCGATTCGCCAAGGTATGTTGGCCGTCGCACAAGGAAGCCTAGCCACTCGCCAAGCCGCTGGGGAGGCTACATTGCCTCAACAGACTCTTGACATGATGGCTGACCAATATTTAGCAGGCGATCGTACGGTACTGCAGAATCTCGGCCGCGGTATGCAAGGTGCTTCGAATCTTGTCGCACTGCGCGCGGCTATCCAAAATTCCGCGCAACGCAAAGGCATGAGCGGACCACAAATCGCGCAGACCATCGCAGAATTCGAGGGCGTGAAATCCGGCGAGCGTGCCGCCGGTACGCGTGGAGCGCAACTGAGCATTGCGGGTGAAGCTGCAGATAAGGGCGCGGATCTGGTGATCGAAGCCTCCGCGCAAGTGCCACGCACCAAATGGGTCCCAGTGAATCGCGCGTTGATCTCCGCTCGCAGCAATACCGGCGATCCAAGTGTGGTCGCTTTCGGCGCTGCGGTGAACTCATTTGTGAACATGTATGCTCGTGCGATCAGCCCGACCGGGCAGCCTTCGATCAGCGACAAGGACCATGCGCGTGACATGCTGCAGACCGCGCACAGCCACGATCAAGTTATCTCGATCGTCAACCAACTGAAAAAAGAGGTTCAGGTAGAACGCAATGCGCTGCATACTTCGCGGGATGAGCGGCGAGGCAATAGCAGCACCGGAGCCGCTCCAGCTTCCGCTGGTGGGATCAAGTTCCTAGGATTCGAGTAAATGGCTATTGCCCGGGTCCAACTGCCGGATGGTCGTATTGCTCGATTGGAAGTACCCGAAGGGACTTCTCCCGAGCAGGTATTGCAATTCGCAAATGAGCAGGCCAAAGGAAACACCTACGCCGATCGCGTGCAGCAGCATCGAGATCAACTGGCCAAAGAGGATGCGGAAGCGGAGCGAAGCCGGTTTAAAGAACAGGAGGCTAATCAACCACTGTGGAAACGCGCGGCCGCGAACCTGGGCGCCGGCATGACGAATCTGGTGCAGGGAGCGCAGCAGATTGGACGGCATCTCACTGGGGAATCCGGCCAGACCTTATCCGATCAGATTACCGGGGGCAATTCCGAGGACGAGGCGGTGCGGGAGAAGCGCCGTATCGATGAGCAACTAGCGGAAACCATGCCCGGCGGAAAAACGATTCAGTTCGCGGGCGAAGTATTGCCGACGATGGTCGTTCCAGCCGGCGCAGCCTTCAAGGGCCTTTCCTTGGCCGGTAAAGTCTTTCCTCGCGCTTTGGCGCGTTTCGCGCCGAAGGCAGGCGGAACCGCAGCCGCCGTGCTCGATGCGTCTCTTATGGGTGGCGCAGCCGGCGCGCTGCAGCCGGTAACTTCAGAGGAATCCCGCGGCTTCAATGCTGCGTTAGGAGCCGCTGGCGGCGCGGTACTGCCTGCTGTCGTAGGTGCCGGCCGGCGGCTGTATCGTACGTTGTCTAGGAACGGCACAGCGACGCGCGCGGCCGAAGATCTATCTGGACGTGCCGGAACCGCGGCAAGCGACGCAGAGCGCGCTCTGGCGGCTCCTGGAGGCCAGGATATCCCGCTCTCGACGGCGGCAACCGCCGGAAGCCCCGAATTAGCGATGGCCGAGCGCGCCAGCCGTGCTCGCAATCCGGCGGCCTGGGCCGAAAAGGACGCCGAGACCGCACGTGGCGTCTGGGGGAACGTGGAACGCGCCACGGACAATCTGTCGGATCTGGGCGCGCATAAGTCGGTGCGTCAGTCGAATTGGAACGCCCGCATGGGCGAGATGGCGAACAACGTCGACCCAGCGATTTTCAAGGCGGAGGCAGAACAATTTCGCAACCTGATCGAGCAGGCCAAGCGTACGCCGCAGGGCCAGAACCAGATGCGGGGTGTGCTGCAGGAAATCTCCCGACAGTTCGACGAGATGGGCGGGGACATCACGCCGCAGCACCTCGCCGCGCTCCGCGCCCGCATGTCCGGGCAGGTGAAGGGAACGCCGCTGACGGACCCATTCCGCTCGGCACCGACGACCGATCCGTACTACATGTCGCTGCGTGACGCGCTCGATCAAGTATTAGAGAAGTCATCCGGCGGTAACTGGAGCCCGGTCAACGCCGGCTACAAGGCCGAGAGCCGGCCGGTCAATGCCTCGCGTGCTTCTCAGGCGATCCGTGAACGTTTCCAGACGCAGCAAGGTGTTCCGGTCGCAGGTGAAGTCGGTGGGGTGCCGAAGGTCACCGAGCACGCTCTAGCGCGCACGATCGCGAGCAAGGGCGAGAGTCGTTTCGGCGACGAACTCGCGCCCGGCACGCGGCAGCGTCTGACACGCACGCTCGATGCGCTGAAAGCACAGAACATTACTCAGCGGGTGAAGAACGCCGGTACCGGTGGTGGCGGCTCGAATACCGCGATGGATCTGATCGCGTCCGGCGCGCAAGAAGGCGTCGGTATGGCGATGGGCCTGCCAGCGACCGTTGTGTCCTCTTTAAAAGCTCTGGTGACTCAGCGTGGCGATCGCCTTATGAATCAAGAACTCGATCGGCTGCTCCAGAATCCGCATCAATACATCGACGCCGTACGCCGTATCCAAACGAGCGGCGGACAACTCTCCATCCCGCAACGCCAATTAATCGCGGGTCTTCAGCAGTCTATCGCGGCCACACCGGCCGCACTCGTCGGAGCGGCCAATGCCCCGTAATGGATCTGGTACCTACACGCTCCCGAGCGGCAACCCGGTGGTTTCCGGGACGTTGATTCAGTCCACCTGGGCGAATCCGACGATGGCCGACATCGCGGCCGAACTCACGAATTCGCTCGCGCGCAACGGCGCGGGCGGTATGACCGGCCCGCTGCAACTTTCGAATGGCAGCGCGGCTACGCCGGCTTTATCTTTCTCGTCGGAAACGACGATGGGCCTCTATCGCATCGGTGCTGCCCAACTCGGCATCTCGGTTGCCGGCACGCTGCGCGTCTCGCTCTCGACTTCGCTCCTGAATGTGACTGTGCCGGGGGACTTCGACAGCACGCTGAACGCCGACGGGGATTTCACCGTCAACACCAATAAATTCATCGTCACTGCGGCGAGCGGCAACACCGTAATCGCCGGCACGGTGGTCGGGGTATCGTTCGCCCCGACCGGCTCCGGCATTCCGGCGAACGGCATCTATCTTCCGAGTGCCAATACTCTCGGCTTCGCCTCGAACAGCACCGCGCGCGGTTCTATCTTTTCAACGGGCGCGTGGGTCATTAACGACCCGACCGGCGGAGTTATCCCGCTGCTCGTGAATGGTGGCCACATCAAAGCCAAGGGGGTAGCTTCCGGAACGGCCGCAGCGATTTCCTTGGAAAACAACGGCGCATCGCGTCGTTGGCGCTGGGTCAACGGGGTAGGCTCTGAATCAGATGGGACGTTGGCGCTCTATGAGGACATCGGGGGTCGTCAGATCCTCAGCATCCTGCCCGCTGGGAATGTCTCTTTCGGTGCGCCATCAAGCGGTACCCCTGTCTCTATCACTTCGAACGGCTCGGCTGATGCGTTTCAGCTTCTAGATGGGGCTGGCCGAGATTTTCGGGTCAGCTACGCTATCGGTGGGGTTGCGATCATCGGAGCGATTAGCAACACTGAAGTCCGGCTATACACCAACAACACTTCCCGTATCTCGATTCTCGGGGCGGGCAATGTCACGGTGAATGCTCCCGCGAGCGGCGTCGGTCTTACAGTCGCCGCGGTGGCCGGCACGCACTCGACCAAGATCGCTGATTCAGCGAATACGTCGTTCAACGCTGGGTATTTAGAGGTTCCGCAAAACACCCAGAACGTCAACTACACGACGGTTCTATCCGACTCGGCCAAGCAGATTTACCACTCCAGCGGGAGCCCGCATACTCACACGATCGATTCAAACGCGAATGTGCCGTACCCGATAGGTACAACGCTGACTTTCGTGAATGAAAACGGTGCCGCTGCCTTAAGCATCGCGATCACTACTGACACGTTGCGATTCATCCCCGCCGGCACTACAGGCACTCGCACTCTCGCGGCGAATGGTCGAGCAGTAGCTTTAAAGACTACCGCGACGAATTGGCAGATCAGCGGAACTAATTTGACATGAGCGGTAGTTCCGTTATGGTGATGGGTGCGGCCAGTGGCTCGATCCTTAATCCTTTCAATGCGGGGCTGCATGCTTCCGGTACAGCACCGGGTAGTGCCACTTGTACACTGCGGCTTGATACGGATGGTTCCTGCAACTACGGTTCGAACGACAGCGTAGGCCCCCCATCGTGGTTCGTTCCGGTTTCAACTGGTATCGGGTCTTTGTACTGGGTCAAACTGCACAAAGATTCCGGCGATAACCTGACGGTCGGGACTATGGACACGGTCCTAGCTCTTACATCTAATCGCTTGTGGCAACTGACGAAAAGCGGCGCGGGATCACTGGCGAATAGTTGCACCATAACTTTTTATTCCGATGCTGCAGGTACTTTGGTCGTCGCGTCAGGTACGGTTTCTTTCGGCGTCGACGTAGTGTAGACTTTTCCCCTCTGCCACCAGGAGAACCGCATGACCGAAAAAGTTGAACTGATCGATATATCATCACTAGGCCATGACTTCGACGCGATGGAGCAGTCGCATCTCGACACAATCGTGGCGCTCCAGCGCGCTGTGTCGCGTGGCAATGGCGCTATGCGCAATCTGCATATCCATGCATCGAAGGTCAGCGCCGCGCTCGTTGAGAGTGAGAAGCGCGTTAAGTTCCTGATCGCAGAAAATGGCTCGTTGAAAAATCCGGAACCTGTCGTTGTTGCCTCAAATTATGCGATTGCCCCGGAGGAATGACATGGAATGGCGTGACGTTGCGCTGGCCCTTCTTGGGGTCTTTGTCGCTGTTGGGGGCTGGCTGGCGCGCGCCCTGTACTCGGAAGTGCGTGAACTGCGTGAGCACAACGCACGCCTTCCCGAAACATACGTCCGACGCGATGACTACCGCGAGGACATGAAATATATCCGCGACAAGCTCGACACCATCGTCGAGCGACTGCCCTCGAAGGACTAGCATGCTGCCGCTTATCATGGCCCTGGTGAACGCCGGGTTGCCGCTGTTGGCGAATGCCGTGGTCTCCAAAGGGAAAGACTTCGTCGAGATCAAGACCGGCCTCAAACTCCCTGACGTGTCATTCGGGCAAGCGCTATCCCCCGCGGACGCGCTCGCTCTGAAAAAGGCCGAGACCGACCACCAAGAATTCTTGGTCACCGCCGCGCTCGAAGACCGCAAGATCGACGCGGATCTCTCGAAAAGTGAAGGCGCCGACATCTCGGCTCGCTGGGACTCGGACAACAAGACCGACTCCTGGCTCGCGAAGAATGTCCGGCCGTTACTTATGCTCGCGCTATTCTGTTCCCTCGTTTTATTTGCACTCATGTCGATCCCCAGTGTCGGACAGCCGATCGCGGAGAACTGGGTGGATCTCTTTAAAGGCCTAGCACAATCTGCGTTCTACGCGTACTTTGGTGGGCGATCAGTCGAGAAGACGGCGCGTACGATCGCGGAGAATTGGAACAAGAAACCTGACACGAAACGTCCATGACCGATTCCAAATACCCAATCACCTCGGAGCATCGCACGATCTTCCGGGCGCATATCCAGAAGTGGCAGCGGCTGTTGAACCTGATGGACTGGAAGATCATCGACCATACCGATCGTCCGAAAGGTATCGCGGCGGTGGATGACTGCCTCGCCTGCGTTTACGAGATGGATTTGTCGAACCGCATGGTCTACCTCGTGCTTGGATTGAATCCTTGGAGTGAGGAAATTACCGGCGAGCGATTGGATCGTTTGGCGTTCCACGAGTTGATGCACATCCGGCTCTACGAGTCGTACGCTGCGGCTGCGGCAGCCGGCGACGAGAACGACGACACGGTTGCAGGTCCTGAGCACTCTGTTATCCTTGTGCTAGAAAATCTTTTCTTCGACAAGGACACAGAGTGAAACACGCGATCATCCCTGACATTCAGGCAAAACTCAACGAAGGCGAAAATCCATACGTCCGCTTTCGTTTCCTCAATCGGTTGGGCCAGTACATCGCAGAAAAGCGGCCTGACAAGATCGTCTGCCTCGGAGACTTCGGCGATGTGCCATCGCTCTGTAGTTACGACAAAGGCAAGCGCTCGTTCGAGGGCCGGCGCTACCGGCGCGACATCGACGCGGTGAAGTGGGCGATGGACGCGCTGATGTCTCCGATCCACGCATCTGCCCGCTCGGGCGACTGGACTCCTGAACTACACCTGAACATGGGGAACCATGAGCACCGCGCCGATCGCGCGACCGAACTGCAGCCCGAGCTAGCCGGCGTCATCAGTTCCGACGACTTCGCCAACATCTACCGGGACCACGGCTTCACGGTCTATCCGTTCCTGCAGGTTGCCGCGATCGACGGAGTGATGTACTCGCACTACTTCACCAGCGGCGTCATGGGGCGCCCTGTGACCACCGCGGCGGCCCTCTTGACGAAGAAGCATCTTTCCTGTGTCGCAGGCCACCAGCAGGGCAAACAGATCGCCTACGCGACTCGCGCGGACGGCTCAACCATCACTGGGATGATCGTCGGCTCGTGCTACGAGCACGAGGAAGACTTCCTCGGGCCGCAGGGGAACAAGCACTGGCGCGGGATGGTGATGCTGCATGGCGTGGAAAATGGATGCTTCGACGAGATGTTCGTCTCGCTGGATTATCTCAATCGACGTTTTAAAGCGTAATACCCCGACTCCTAAAAGAGGAGCGGATAACGGCGCCGCGGGGCGCCATTTTTCTTTAGGAGAAACTATGCCCAATGTGACTTTTGCAGTAGAACTCGCCGATGCCCCCCTGCCCGCAGATGCGCGGGTGTGGTTCCAGTCGAAGAGTACAGAGCCGATGTCCTTCCTGGCGATCTGCACCGCCACCGGGCTCGACCCGCGTGCTGTGATGGCAGCGCTCGATCAGCACCGGCCGGAAGAGGATGGCGTGACCGACGTGTTGCTGCCCGAGCTAGCGCCCGGCACGTTTCAAGACTTCACCGGAACCTGGGTGACACGTCGCGCGGTGATCGAGTAGAAAAGGGCCCCCACGGGGCCCTTCGTCATTCCACTGAAACTCGGATCGATATCGGTATCTTAAATGATCTGCGAGACCGAAATCCGAACAGGCTGCGCAAAAACCGAAGCAGCCACTTCAAAATCCACCGCAGCAGGTGTGCCAAGATCGCCTCCGTCGCTGTCCAGACGTTGCACGGACATGTTATATGAACCGACCCCGATGCCGGGGAATTCGACTGTCGTGTCCGGGGTCACGAAACGATTGATGACCGCCCCGCCGTCCCGTACTGTCAAGGTGTATTGCAAATCACCTTGGCGTTTTCCTCGACGCCAGCATCCCAGGCCTCGTGCACTGCCCCGGACGGAGCGCTGTCGTAATCCCCGTACCGCGCCTGCAACTCGTGCAGATGCCGGTAGTCTTCGGCGGCGCGGGCCATCACGGCCGCAATCAGCTTCTCCTCGCTGGTCCAGGGATTCGTCTCCTGAATCAGTTCCTCGTTCGCGTTAAGCATGGATCTTTCCTTTCATATAGGTGAGTAGTGCTTTAAAGAAGCCTTCCTGGTTCTGGTCCTTGACGCCCAGGCTGTTGTAGACATGCTCATCGACCGTGTTCCGTGCGAGCAGGAAGTGGATCGTGACACCATTCGGTTGCAGGTGCGCGCGCAGGCGGGCGTTGGTCTGGATGAAATCCTTTAAGGACCATGACAAACCGAACCAGCACAGTGCATTCCCACCAGCTTGCATGTTCAGGCCCTCCCCACCGCTCTGCGGATGCACCAGCAGCACCGGCAACTTCTTCGCGTTCCAGAGGCCCATCACGCGATCGACTTCGGCGTCGTTGATTCCGCCGCCGATGTAAGGTATCGAGTCATCGCCAAGGAAGGCCCGGATGCGCTTTGCGTCGTGCTGCCACGCCACCGCGATCAGCAGCGGGGCGCCGTTCTGTTCCTCGATCAGATCACGCAGCGCCTGCAACTTGCCATCATAGGTCTCATGGATCACCTTGTCGTGATCGTAGACGGCGCCGTTGACAAACTGGCGCAGCTTGCTCTGCAGCCCGGCGGCGTTCGCCGCCTGAACCGGACCGCTCGCCAGCGCGACCGCGTAGTCGCGCTCCAGCTTGATGTACTGCCCGTGAATGTTTGTTGGCAGTTCTACATAGATCGGATTGCGACGGATCGTGGCCGGCGGTAGCTTCACCACGCGAACGATGTCTGCGATGGCGGCGATGATGTTGTCACGCTCGCCCGCCTTGACGTGCCACTTCGGCACTGGCACGCCGGGGATGTGCTCGGCATAGCAGAACCGATTGCGGAATTCGGTGAGGGTGCGGCCCAGGCGCGCGCCGCCGTCGAGCAGCCAAATCTGGGCCCAGGCGTCTTCGAGCCGCTCAGGCGCGAACGTGCCTGTCAGCAGATACACCCGGCGGAAATATTTGCGGATGCGCCGCAGGGCCTTGAAACGGTCCGTGGCGCTGTTCTTGAACTTGTGGGACTCATCGACGATGCATACGTCCGCGCGCAGCGCTGCGGAAGCTACAGCGTCCGTGGCGAGCCAATCGACGGCCTCAGGATTGATGAGGTACACGTCCGCCTCGGCGCGCAGGGCAGCGATGCGCTCGGCGGGAGTGCCGCGCACTAATGAAAACGTCAGGCCGGTGAACTCGATCCATTTCGCGCCCTCCTGACGCCACGCATTGATGAGTGGACGGATAGGGGAGATCACGAGCGCGGCCGACATGGCCTTCTGGGTCTTGAAGAGAGTGCAGGCCGCGAGCGCGGTCCAGGTCTTACCGACGCCCGGGTCGGCGAGCATGCCGAAGCCAGGGAGCGCCGCGAACTGTTTCAGGCACTCTAACTGGTCCGGCGTAGGGGCGGAAGGGATTGGTGTGTTCATGCGCCCGAGCGTGCGGCCCGTCAGCCCTAAATCTGCGCTAGGGTATCACAAAGTTCATCGAAAGCCGCCCGATCGCGAACTATATGCACCGTGAAGCCCCAGCGGGTCCACAGCACGTGCAGGAAGACCTGGGCGGGGCGCAGGTGCCCGGTGCTGGTCTTCAACTCCATCAGCAGGAAGCGCCCGTTAGGAGCCAGCAGGACGCGATCTGGCAGACCGGCGATATATGGGAACAGCTTGAGGAATAGAAGCCTCCTGCGCTTCGCCTCGCGGCCGCAGGAGGCTTCTAATTGGCGTTCGGTCATTTCACCTTGGCGCCGAGAGCGCAGATGCGCTGCCCAACCTTCGTCCACACCGAATTCGGGTCGTTCCCCCACGCGGTAACGCCGGCCACCTGCGTCGCTTGCGGATCAGCGAAAGCATACATCGGTCGGCCGGTGCCGATCGGTTTCGCACAATCCTTCGCTTTGACGCCCATGAAAAGCGGCGTAGCGGAATCAGCATCAGCAATGACCACAGCGGCCAGGAAACCCGGGCCATCTCCGGTTTCCACGACACGTACCGTCGTTGTTGAGAGATGCAGCACAAGCTTGCTGCCTGTGTCGGTGTCCGCGAAGGTCTCGATTGCGGCGGGCGCAATGGAAGCCGGCGGCGCCGATGCGCATCCAAAGAGCGCGATGGAGATCAGCACGAGCATCAAAACGCCCATGAGGGTGAATCTGGTTCGGTTACTCATTCACTTTCCTTTCGTGATGGTGGTGCCTGCCGAAACGCGGGCAGGCGTCGCGCGTTCATTCGCACGGCTCGGAAGACGGTCCAACGCGGCGCGGCGAGCGCGAGTAATGCGGCGCGCGCACCAGCGGAGATACTCCTCTTCGTCTTGCTGGTCATGGTAGGCTTCCCAGACATCTAGATTGTCCAGAGTCACGATCATCCCCGGCAAATGCGTTGCAGACGCGCGTACTCGCGAGGATTGTCATGCGACGCGTTCGCGGCGCTAAGGCGGTCACTGACACGTTCGATCAACGCATCAAGCTCGCTCGTCTGTATACCTGAGCGCAGCACCGACGCGAAGTGTTCCAGTGCCGCCTGCGCGAGCTTGGCATGTTCCTGCTCGTGCTCGTAGACCGCAACAAGGCATTCGCCGCGCACGTCACTGGCAATGAGGATCACCGGGTCTTCGAGATACACGGTCGCGCCGACCACGCAGCCATGGCGCGAGTCCGCCATGATGCCGATCGCCGAAGAAGTGCGGCCGAAAGACTTACCGCCGTTTACCTGCGCGGCGGGGAGTGTCTGATGCGCAAAGGCTTTCTCCTGCACGATCACTTCGGTGCGGCTGCAAGCATGCGCAGAATGGTTGGCTACTATTCCCCATAGAAACGCGAGAAGCATCAGAATCACCACCACCCATGATGGATATTGCTTATTCATTGTCGCCCCTCTTTGTCAGTGATGGCGCCAGATTAGTCCCGATCCAGCACCGTGTAAAGTAAATTTCCGCAGCGAAGAAAACCGCCAGGATGGCTGTAAAGGCTACCTTGGCGGCGGTTTTCATTCGATCGCGGTCGTGCCTTGCCCGCCGCAGAAGGGGCACCACACGCCGTCTTCCGGGCCGAGATCAATCTGCGCCTGGGTGGTACGGAAGATGCCGTGACAGGCGGCACATGTGCACTTGAGCATGTACGTCTTTTGCTTCTTCTCTTTCAACTCCAGAGACATCGCGCGGTGCGGGTACGGCCCCAGAGCGGCGGCGATCCGCGCCATCACGACTAACAGCACCGGGCCAGGAAAGGCGCTCTTCATCTTGCCTTCGAGCCCGATCTTCGTCGCGATCTTTTTGAAGGTCCCTCCATGCTTTGACTCGCAATCGTCGTACGCATGAACCATTTCGTGCGTCAGGATGCCAAGCACCTTCACCGGGTCAGCCTGCGTCGGGTTGATGAACATCTCGTTCACGCCGTTGGGGCTGTTCTTCCGGGGCCAGCATTGCCCGATCACCTTGTCGGGCTCGCGGCCCGCGGGCCAGGAGCACGACACGCGCATCGTTTCCGGACGCAGATCGTAATCCTTCGCCTGGAACACATCGATGCAGATGCGCTCGATCGCGTGTTCCAGCCATGCCTCGCGAGTCTCAGACATGGTTTGCCTGCGATTTGAATGCGATTGCGCGGCAGGCCTCATATGAGGTGAAACGCAGCCAGTCACCGTAATCGATGCCGTTGCGGCGGAAGGCCCAGCGTACGCCGTGAGGGGTTTCCATCGAATAGACGATGGGCAGCAAGGGTTCAGGTGCTTTCATGACTTCCTCTTTTAAAGACGGCCGGCGCAGATCGGCCCGATGCCGGCTGCGATGGACTCGGGGTTGGACAACTCTTGACCGCAGAGACAGCAGGCGCCGTACTCGCGGCCGATGGCGCGGATGATCTCAGCGGGATTCGATTCGAGGTGCAGCAGCAGCGCCTCGATCGCGCTGGACTCGCTCGGGCTCATGCGCTTCTGGAACAGAGTCGCGACACAGGCGACGATCTTCCCGACGCACGTGCCGTTGAGCATGACCCATACCAGTGTGTCGGCGCGCTCGCGTGCCAGCTTGACATCACCGAGGAACAGTTCGCCCGTGGTCTGCATGAACTCCCAGAGCGTCGGAACCTGCACGCCCTCGGAACGGGTCTGCTCAACGCCGAAGACGCTTTTGCGCGGCTCTTCTTTCGACCATATCAGGAGCTTGTTCGCGTAGGCCTGTTGTGCTTCGCTGGCGAACGAGCCGAAGCGGCGGAGTTTCGCGGCGATGTCTTCGCAGGTGGCGGCATTCTTCGATTGCCCCCTGGCGCTGAAGCGTCCGGCGGCATCCATCAGTTGGTCGGCCGCTGTGTAGTTGGTGGGAGCGATGGTGGACGCGGCCGGAATCGAACCGGCTACCGGATTGGCACCAGCCATCGCGCCCACTTTGATATCTGTCCAGTTCATGGTCACCTCATCCGATCAATGGCGCCAGTATGGGGGTGATCTTTAAAGCTTGTCAAGCTGGGAACCGACCGTTCGTCGGTTAGTCTTTCCGGTAACCGTCGGTGCAAATGAACGGGTGCGCCTGCACCGGACAGGTGGTGATCCAAGGCGGCGGCGTCATCGCTTCTTTCAGCAGGTTCTGGGTCTCAGCCGCGGTCCCCATCAGGCGCGTGATAATCTCATCGTGCACATGCAGGAAGACCGGCAGACCCGCCTCCACGGCCCGCAGGAGCCCGTAGACGAGCACATCGCGTGCGATCGACTGAACAATGTTCTCGATCAGCTTGCCGCCCCAGGTGGTGATCTTGGACCACTGGTGCGTGTACTGGTTGATGCCGTCGTACACCAGCACGCCGCTGGCCTTCTCGTTGCCGTCGGGCCAGAAGTCCTTCTCGATTCGCGCCTTCCAGTACGTGATTTCGGCGCCGCTGGGTAGCTTGCACAGCACGTGCTCGCCGCGCTTGATAAACGTGACGTGCCCGAACTTGTGCGGCAGACTCGTTTGTATTGTGGCGCGCATAGCGTCCTGCAAACCACCCCAGGCCTGCGTCACCTCCGGGTGATCGCGCCGGTACGCGATCGTGGCGCGCTCGGCCTCCTCGATCGTCAGCTTGATACCCATGTTCTCGGCGTATTCGACGAGAGTGTCCTTACCGAGCCCGTAGCCGCCGCCGAGCACCGGAGGCTTCGCGTCGGTCCGCATTTTCTTGGTAACCTCTTCATACAGCACGCCGAAGAGCGTGACCGCGAACATCTTGTACGGGTCCTTGCCCTCGCGAAACATCTGCATCAGGCGCTCGGCACCGGCAACCCACCACAGCACCACGACCTCGATCGAGGCGTAGTCGGCGACGACGATCGGGGCGCCGCTTGGGTCACGGATCATCGAGCGGATGCAATCCGCCAGCACGGTGAAGGGTTCCTTGTACATTGCCGCGAAGAACTCCGGGTCGCGCGCATTGAAAGCTTGCTCGATCAGATCCCAGGCCTCTGCGATGATCGCGTCGTTGTCCGGGCCGCGCCGCATGTTGTGTGGCTGCAAGCCTCTGCCGGCGAAGCGGTGCGTCCTGCCCGCTCCGCTGTACTGGACCATGTTGCACATCCAGCCATCCAGGTGTTGACGCATCGCCACCTCGAACTTCTTCGGGGCGGTCATCGCTGTGCAGCGGCGCAGGATCAGCACCTCTCGTACGTCGGGTGGGAGATCCAATTCGAGCAGCTTCTTGACGTGGTCCTTATCGAGTGAGCCAGTGCGCGTACCGCGTGTGCGCAGCCACTCGATCAGTTGCTTCGGGGCGTTGGGGTTCTTCACCTCGGTGATATGCTGGATGCGCGCCAGCGCGGTGCTGCACAATTCGCCGAAGAGCCACCACGCCATCTCGGCGCGTTTGATGTCCACCGGCACGCCGGCAAGATTGATGCGCTCGTTCGCGAGCCATATCTCGCGCTCGGTGCGAGGCCACGGCAACTGGTCCTTACCCAGGCGCACAGCAGCGGCCCACTCCATCTCTACGTCATGGATGTTATACTCGCGGAACGAGGCCCAGTCCTCGGGCTTCTCTTTGTTCTTGCTCGGTTTGCAAAACGTCGAGATCAGACGCGATGCGTAGTCCACCTTGCCAGAGATACCGATGACTGCGGCGCACTCATCCAGATCGGCGGGCAGAGAGCGATAGAGCGCGTGCGCCATGGTGCAGTAGAAGCGTTCCAGCGGGAGCGCAAGCTTCAATACGTGCTCACAGATCGCGTATTCGAACGGCGCGTTCCAGGCGTGGATCTCTTTCGCGTTCTCCAGCCGCTCGATCATGTCGGCGAACGTTATGCCGTCGGGTTCGAACGCGTCGGGGTCATGCTCGTCGTACGTGAGGTAGTCGCCATTCCCTGCGCGGATCGTCGCCAGGATGACGCGGGTGGAGGGGTGCCGCGCGTAGCGCTGCAGCCCCACTTCGGACAGGTCCAGGTCACTGTAAGTCTCGAAGTCTAGGTTCACTGTGTGCCTATTTAAAGAGGGCTCGCGCTCCCATCAGTATAGCGCGTGCGAGCCCGTACACCAACAGTAGGAACACTGGACGCAGAAGCGCGCCCAGGAAGACGCTCATTTGATGCCCAGAAACTTTCTACAGGCATCGGCGCCCTGCATGTTCAACCGATCCTGAATGCCGCCCTGTATGTTCAATCGGTCTTGGATGCTCAGACCACCGATTCGATCATTCGCGATCTGACCGAGGGCCATCGGACGGCCCATGTGGCCAGCGCTGATGTCGGCGATCGGCGGGGTGCCGATACCGAGCGAATCGTGCCAGTGCTGCACGTTGCTGAAGCCGGCGAGGCGCGCGAGCCGGAACTCTTCGGCCGCGAGTAGGTTCCAGACCATGCAGGCGATGTGCGACTCGCCCGTACCACCTAGACCGTCGTCCAGAACTTTACCGAGATCCAGCGCATCTTGATGTCGTCCGAACGCCTCCATGTAGCGCGCGTAGCCGTTCTGCACGCTCTTCCAGCCGTTGTCACTGTACTTTGCTGCGCCTTTGGTGCCGATGCGCGTCACGGCCTGCAGGGCGCGTCCGAAGCCCATGCGGAGCACGAGCCAGGGCCGTTGCTTGCCGCTGTCGAGCTTGGCGCCCGGTGTCGATGCATTCAGGCCTTGCGGGTCGCGTTCGCTGTACTGCGCCTGTCCGCCAAAGATAGGGCTGGTCGGCAGCGATTGTCCGTTGATGTACTGGTCGTGCGAATTTTGAGGTCCCATGAATTCTCCTGTGATTGGTGGTCGGACGGGGTCGCGAAACCCCGGATGCCTCCGGCGAGCTTCGCGACCCCTCGGGGTGCTACCCCAGCCCGGTCAGTAGTTGCCGTCGTCCTGCCTGATCTCCTCGCCCTGTTCGACCTCGAAGCGACCCAGCACATCGCGGCCCAGACGCTCGCCCTTGCGGACGAATTGCACCGCGTCGATGTAGGCCGTGCTGCCTTTGTTGTCGCCGACGTTGTATGACTTCAGCGTCAGGATGATGTTGCCGTAGTCGCCCGATGTCCAGACGCCGGCCTTCTCGACCTTATTCTTGGCGCCATCGACAACCTGCGGCGGGTA
>Ga0137409_10000583_pt1 | contig 40217 bp, 33 predicted proteins | sample CZODoug1_16funga_FD_122059 | JGI IMG/M metagenome (GOLD analysis project Ga0137409, IMG submission 122059) | Vadose zone soil fungal communities from Angelo Coast Range Reserve, California, USA - CZODoug1_16fungal (Hybrid Assembly) | ecosystem: Environmental > Terrestrial > Soil > Vadose zone...
TGGCGGGTCTCGACCACCTCTTCGCGCACGAGACCCTGATGCCCGTGAGGATCGCCGAGGACCCGCTCACGTGCGTGGTGCGCGGCACCGGGATCGTGCTCGAGGAGATGGACACCCTGAACCGGGTCCTGTTGCGGACGCGCCGCGTCAGGGCCCTCCGCTAGAGCCCCCGATGTACGGGAGGAGGAGCCAGTCGCGCTCGACCGGCCTCTTTCTCATCCTCTGCGCGTCGATGCTCCTGCTCGCGATGCTGAGCGAGCAGTCGTGGGCGGCGCCCGCGCGCGGCGTCGCCAAGAGCGCCATAGCGCCGCTCGAGGCCGCGATGACACAGGTCGCCGCCAACGTCGATCACGTGATGTCCGGCTTCGGCGACGTCTCCGCACTACGCGCAGAAAACCAACGGCTGAAAGCGGCCGACGAGGCGCTGCGCCGGCAGGTCGTCGAGCTGAATGCAGCGGCAAAGGAGAACGCAACGCTGCGCCAGGCGCTCGACTTCGAGCGGTCTTTCGGCCACCGCATGGTGGCGGCGCAGGTCGTGGGACGCGGGCCGGACGGCTTCAGCCGCACACTGCAGATCGACCGAGGAACAGCCGACGGCGTGCAGCCGGGGATGATCGTCACGACGGGTGCCGGCCTCGTCGGCCGCGTGCGAGAGGCCGGTCCACATGGAGCGATCGTCCAAACGCTGGGCGACCCGCAAAGCCGCGTCAACGTCTTCCTGTCGAAGTCCGGCCTGCAGGGCACCGTCACAGGCGGGCCGGCCGCGCTGCAGCTCGAGGTCGAGCACTCGTTCGGAGTCGCCGCGTTGAGCGGCGAGTGGGCGCTGACGAGCGGTGTGGGGGGCGGCTACCCGCGCGGTCTGGTCGTGGGTGAGCTGGCGTCAGTCACGCATCGCGCCTCGGCGACCACCGACCAGGCGCTGATCGCCTGGGTCAACGACCCGGCCGGCATCAGCCTCGTCCTCGTGATCACCGACTTCGCGCCGTCATGAAGCGACTCGCTGGCGTGGCGTTGATGCTCGCGGCCATCCTGGTACAGGTGACGTGGGCGCCTCGGCTCACGATCGCGGGTGTCTTTCCGAACCTCGCTCTGGTCGCGGTCATCGCCATCACGTGGACGGGCGGTGTGAGGTCCGGGATGGTGTGGGCGTGCGTCGGCGGCCTGATGCTCGACCTCACCGCGCCAGGTCCGCTTGGGCCGCACGCGGTCGCTCTGCTCGCCGGCGCCTACCTCACCGGCTTCTGGACGCGAAACGTGGACCGTGAAAGCGTTCTGCACCCGATGCTCGCGGCTGCGGCAGGTACCGCCGCGTACTCGACCATCCTGGTCGCCACCGACGACACGCTCGGGCTGCCGGTGCCCCCGCTTGGCGTCGCGATGCAGCTGTTGGCGGCGGCATCGCTTTACAACGCGGTCTTGATGCCCGTCGCGTTGCTGATCATCCGCAGGCGTCAAGATGCGCCACCGGCCATTCACGCGAGCTCCGCTTGATCGAGCTCGGTGGTGCAGCGCCCAGGGCTCGATGGTCGCCGCGCCTGGTCGCCGCCGCTTCGATAGCCGTGCTCGTCGTCGGCGGGCTGGCCGTGAAGCTTGCACAGCTGCACGTCACCGACGGCGCGCAGCTCGCCGGCATGGCGCGCGCCAACACGGTGCATCGCATCGTCCTCGAGGCGGAGCGCGGCGTCATCTACGACCGGCACGGGGTGGCCCTGGTCGCCAACAGCCCGGTGTGGAACCTCGAGGTGATCCCCGCCGCGTTGCCCATCGACTCGCGGGCACGTGCGGCAGAGCTTTCAGAGCTGGCGCGCATCACCGGCATGAAGGAAGCGGCGATGGTGGCGGAGCTCCGCGCAGCGGACCCGTATGGCAGCGCGCGCGTCGGGCCGGACCTCACGCAGGCGCAGGAGCTCGCCATCAACGAGCGCCTGCCGGACCTGCCGGGGGCGTCGATCGTGCAGCGCGCGATCAGGACCTACGTCGACCCGATGACCTTTGGACACGTCCTTGGCTACGTTGGGCTGCTGAACGAGGGCGAGCTCAAAAGGCTCGAGCCTGCCGGCTATCAGCCCAACGAGATGATTGGCAAGGTCGGGGTCGAGGCCGGCCTCGAGAACGTGCTGCGCGGCAAAAACGGCTGGGCCGACATCGAGGTCGACGCCCGGGGACAGATCGTCAGAACGCTCGACAGCCAGGCGCCCGTGCCCGGCGACTCGGTGTATCTGAGCCTCGATGCGACCCTGCAGCGAGCAACCGCGCAATCGCTCGCGGCTGGGCTCGTCCGTGATCGCAAGACCGCAGGGGCTTCGGTCGTCGTCGACCCTCGCACGGGTGAGGTGCTCGCACTCGTGAGCCTTCCTGGATACGACACCAACCTCTTCACACACGGCATCAGCCTGGCCGAGTTCAAAAAGCTGCTGGACGATCCCAACCGTCCCCTCCTCAACCGCGCCATCTCGGGCCAGTACGCGCCTGGGTCGACGTTCAAGATGGTCACCGCCACCGCCGGCCTGCAGGAAGGCAAGATCAACGCCGACACGCTGCTCGGCTGCCCCAGCTACCTGAACGTCAACGGCTGGATCTATCACAACTGGGCGAGCTACAACCTCGGCCAGATGAATGTCGCCAAGGCGCTCGCAGTTTCTTGCGACACGTTCTTCTACCAGGTGGCGGCGATGGTCGGCGACGTGACGCTGGCGAGGTACGCGCGAGCGTTCGGCTTCGGCCAGTCCAAGGACATCGAGATGCCCGGTGTGATGCCGGGGTTGGTGCCAGACCGGATCTGGAAGCAGCTGCAGTGCGGGGTCCCAGACCTCAACTCCGACGCCTGCCGGTGGAGCACCGGCGACACGATCACCTTTGGCATCGGGCAGTCGTACCTGCTCACCACCCCGCTCAACCAGGCTGTCTACGTCGCCGCGCTGGCCAACGGCGGCCGCGTGATGAAGCCGACTCTCGTCCACGACGTGCGCGACGCGTCAGGACACGCCGTCCAGGCATTGCAACCACAGGTCACGAGCACGGTGCCGGCATCCGCGGCCAACCTGATGGCGGTGCGGGAGGGCATGCGCGAAGAGATCAACCCTCCGTACAACATGAACTACTGGTTCCGCGCCGCAGGCGTTCCCGCCGACGGCGGCGGCAAGACGGGGACCGCGCAGTGGGGCGGCAGTGGGCTCGACCTTCCGACGCACGCCTGGTTTGTGTTTTTCGCTCCGTACGCCCAGCCCGAGATCGCGCTGTCGATCTTCGTCGAAAGGGGAGAGCTTTCGGAGGTGCAGGCGGCGCCGATCGGCGTCGACATCATGAAGTTCTACCGCGCCAACCTGGGAGCGATCCGAGCCCAGGAAGCTCGTTGACCACCGCTTCGCTGTGGCGCCGGCTGGACCATCTGCAGCCGCTCCTTATCGGCATGCTCGCGGTGCTTGGGCTGATGACGGTGTTCAGCGCCGATGCCGATTGGGGCCGCCAGGTCGTCTGGGTGATCCTGGGCGCGTGTGCATACGTAGCCGCGAGCGCCTTCGACTACCGCCGCCTGCGACCTGTTGCGCTGGCCCTTTACGCCGGCATGCTGCTCCTGCTGCTTGCAGTGCATCTCGTCGGCCACACAGCACTCGGCGCACGGCGCTGGCTTTCGGTGGCAGGTTTTCCACTCGAGCCTTCCGAGCTGTCCAAGCTCCTGCTCGTCGTCGTGCTCGCCGCTTACCTGAGCCGCAGCGATCGCGTTTCGTGGCGAACCTTCGGGGCGGCGCTCTTGCTGGCTGCCGCGCCGTTGTGCCTGGTCCTCACGCAGCCTGACCTCGGTACCACGATCGTGATCGCGGGAATCGTCGTCGGGATGCTGTTCCTCGCAGGCGCCCGGGCGTGGCAGCTCTTCTCGATCGTGTTCGCGGCCGGAGCCGCCCTACCGATGCTGCCATACCTTCTTCATGGCTACCAGCGGCGGCGGTTGGAGATCTTCCTCGACCCGACCCAGGATCCGCTCGGCGCCGGATACAACCTGCTGCAGGCGCGGATCGCTGTGGGCGCCGGCGGCTTTTTCGGCCAGGGATGGCTCCACGGCCAGCAGGGTCAGCTCGGATTCGTGCCTGAGCGCGCCACCGACTTCGTCTTCGCGATCTTCGCCGAGGAGTTCGGGCTGCTGGGAAGCCTCATCCTGCTGGCGGTCTTCGGCACACTTCTCATCCGGCTCCTTCGCTCGGCCGCCCTGGCCCCCGACCGGTTTGGTGAACTCCTTGCCGGCGGGGTTTTCGTGATGATCCTGGTGCAGGTGGTGGAGAACGTCGGCATGAACATCGGCGTGCTGCCGATCGCCGGCATCCCGCTGCCCCTGATCTCGTACGGCGGATCGGCGACCATCAGCACGCTGGCCGCGCTGGGGCTGGTCCAGTCGGTGACGCTGCGGCGCCGCGCCATGGCGATGCGTGGGGTGAAGGACAGCAGTTCAGCTGCCCTTGGTACAATCACTCGCCGTGCCCAAGCCTGATGCATCGCTGTCGGCTGTCATCGTCAGTGGTGGGAAGCAGTACCGCGTAGCCCCGGGCGACCAGATCCTGGTCGACCGCCTGGCCGCCGAGCCCGGTTCCTCGTTGAAGCTCGGCCGTGTCCTGCTGCTCCGGAACGGCGACGACATCAAGGTGGGCTCGCCGGCGATAGACGGCCTGGATGTCGAGGTCAAGGTGCTTGCGCACCGGCGCGGGCCTCGCATCGAGAGCCTCCGCTACAAGTCCAAGAAACGTGTTCGGGTGCATCACGGCGGACGCGCCGACCTGACCGCCCTCCAGATCATCGCCGTCGGCGGGCTGACCGGCGACACCAAGACTGAAAAGCCCGCTGCGGAGAAACCCAAAGCCAAGGCGAAAGCCGAACCCAAGAAGAAGGCTGCAGCCGAGGCGAAGGCTGCAGTGGAAGTGGAAGAGCCGGCGAAGCCGGCCAAGCGCGCTCCGCGTAAAAAGGAAACCAGCTAATGGCACATAAGAAAGGTGGAGGCTCGTCCCGGAACGGGCGTGACTCCAACGCGCAGCGGCTCGGGGTGAAGATCTACGGCGGCCAGGTCGTCGGCGCCGGACAGATACTCGTGCGGCAGCGCGGCAGCAAGATCGCAGCTGGAGCCGGCGTCGGCCTTGGCCGCGACCACACGCTCTTTGCGCTCGTGCCGGGCCAGGTGCACTACGAGCGAGTCGGCAAGGATGGCCGGCGCGTTTCGATCCAGGTGCCGGCCGAGTCGACGGACAAGCACGAGCAGAACTGACAGCCGTCGTCAATTCGTCGATACGGCGCGCATCGTCGTGCGCGGCGGGCATGGTGGCAAGGGATCAGCGTCTTTTCGGCGCGAGCCGTTCACCCCGCGCGGCGGACCTGACGGCGGCGATGGCGGTCGCGGCGGGTCTGTCGTGATGAAGGCGACGACCGACGTCTCAGACCTGTCGGTGTACAAGGCGCGCTCGCGCTGGAATGCGGAGCCCGGAGCCGATGGTGCAGGGGGTCGCAAGACTGGGCGCGGAGGGGGCGACATTCTGCTGGACGTGCCGGTCGGCACTGTCGTACTCGATGAGAAAGGCGAGCTCGTGGCGGACCTTGACCGGCCGGGCGCCGACGCGGTGGTGGCGCACGGTGGAGCAGGTGGCCGCGGCAACGTCCACTTCAAGAGCTCGAGCCGGCGCGCTCCTGACTACGCCGAGCCTGGCTTCAAGGGCGACGAGCGGACACTGGTCCTCGACCTCAAGCTCATCGCCGACGTGGGCCTGGTGGGCCTGCCAAATGCCGGCAAGTCTTCTCTGCTGAGCTCCCTGACGGCGGCGAAGCCAAAGGTCGCGGACTATCCGTTCACGACGCTCGACCCGGAGCTCGGAGTGGCGGAGTCTGTGGGCGGCCGGATCGTGATCGCGGACATCCCGGGGCTGATCGAGGGCGCGGCCAAAGGCGCCGGCCTGGGCCTTCGGTTCCTGCGTCACGTCGAGCGGACGCGAGCCCTCGTCTACGTCCTCGACGGGTCGACGGAGGATCCCTGGGCGGACTTCGAGACGGTGCGCAGGGAAGTCGAGCAGTTCTCAAGCGATCTTGCCAAGCGTCCGTTCCTGGTCGTCATCAACAAGCTCGACCTCGACGCAACCCGCCTCCTGAAAAGGAGAAACCGGCGCAAGGGCGTGCATTTCATCTCCGCGCTCACGGGGGAAGGCCTGCCCGAATTGATGAAGGCGGTGGTGCCGGCGCTGGCCGCGGCGCCCGAGGTGACGCATCCCGGGGCAATCCAGAGCACGAAGCTCCCGGAGCGCGCCGCCAGGGCGGGCCTCGTCGTGGAGAAAAAGGGGTGGGGCTTTGCCGTCAGCGGCGATCGCGTCGAGCACCTGGTCGAGCGCACCGACCTCGACTCGGAAGGTGCGGTGGCGCGGTTCCAGTCGGAGCTGGACCGGCTCGGCGTCAACTCCGCGCTCGAGGCCGCAGGCGTGGAGCCCGGTGATACGGTTCGCATCGCCGGCGCGGAGTTCGAATATCAGCCTTGAAGCTGGGGATTCTCGGCGGGACGTTCGACCCGATCCACGTCGGACACCTGGCCGTGGCGAAGGCTGCGATCGAGTGCGCGCAGCTCGACCGCGTCCTGTTCGTACCCAGCGCGCTACCGCCACATCGAGCGGCCGCCCAGGCCCCGGCGGAGGACCGGCTCGCTATGACCAATCTCGCGGTTCGTGGAGAGCCGAACTTCGAGGTGTCTGACGTCGAGGTCAGGCGCGGCGGACGGTCTTACACCGTCGAGACCTTGAGCGAGCTCCATCGCGCGCATCCGGATGACGAGCTGTTCCTCATCCTCGGTTGGGACGCGGCGCGCCTGTTTCGCACCTGGCATCAGCCCGAGCGCGTGAGCTCTCTTGCGTCGGTGGTGATCGTCGACCGGCCGGGCCAAGGACCACCAGCACAGTCGGAGCTCGCCGGCCTCGGGCTTGACCCGGCGCGCGTCATCAAGTGCCATGTGCCGACCCCGGACGTGTCGGGCAGCGCGCTGCGCCGTGCGATCGCGGCCGGGCAGCCGGTGACCGGTCAGCTCCCGCCGGCGGTCGAGCGCTACGTCGCAGACCACGACTTGTATCGGGATAATCGATAGGTTGGCTGGTACCCGGGGTAAGGGATTGACGGCGCTGCAGCTGGCTCGCTTGCTGCGGGGCGCGGCGGCCGAGAAGAAAGCGTGGGACTCCGTGGTCATCGATGTGCGCGAACTAACTTCAATCGCGGATTACTTCGTCATCTGCGAGGGCGAGACGGACCGCCAGGTGCGCGCGATCGCGGACGGGATGGTCGAGGCGGCTAAGACGAAGCAGCTCCGGCCGCTCGCCGTGGATGGTTACACCGATGCGACGTGGATCCTGCTCGACTTCGATTCAGTGCTCGCGCACGTGTTCCTGCCGGGCGAGCGCTCTTATTACGACCTGGAAAGCCTGTGGGCGCCGGCGGCGAAGAGGCGGAAGAGGGCTGCCTCGGCTTAGCCGGATTAAGCCCCTCTCCCTAACCCTCTCCCTAACCCTCTCCCCGAAGGGGAGAGGGGACTAGATGATTTGTGAGTACCGGTCGAAGATTTCTCGTAGGTCGGCTGGTGGTTCCACGCGGTGCTTCTTCATCACCTCGAACAGGCTCAGGATGTGGCGGACGCCGGCGAGCGTCACGCCCTTTTCGCGAGTCAGGTGCTGGATGACCTGCACCTTGCTGATGTCGCGCTGTGAGTAGCGGCGGCGGTTGGTGCTGGTGCGGTGCGGCTCGATCAGGGCGGCGTCCTCGTAGAGCATCAGGGTGCGCGGGTGAGTCTCCAGGATCTCCGCGGCGACGCTGATCGTGTAGAGCGGTTTGTCGAGGTCGCTGAACGACGGCTGCGCGCCGCGTGGCGCTCGCGTGCTCACCCGCTAACGGAGTGACGTGACGATCTGGATGATGGCCGGCCCGAGGAGGACGATCCAGAGCACCGGGAAGATGCAGCCGACCATGGGAAACACCATTCGGGACGAGGCCTGTGCGGCCCGCTCCTGAGCGGTCTGCCGCTGGCGCCTGCGCATTTCGGTGGCCTGGACGCGAAGCAGGCGAGCGATCGGGACACCCATCTGGTCCGACTGCACTATCGATTCGACAAGGTGGTGCAGGTCCGGCACGCCGGTGGTCTCGGCCATATGCTCGAGCGCGCTCATCCGCGGCCTGCCGAGCCGGATCTCTCGCAGCACCTTGCCGATCTCATCTCCGAGAGCGTTGTGGAACCGCTCCGTGATGCTCAGCAATCCTTCGTCCAGGCTCATGCCCGATTCAACGACGAGGGTGAGAAGGTCGGTCGCCTCGGCCAGCGAGCGTTGGATCTGGTGCCGTCGGGCCGCAATCCGCTGCTCGAGCCAGAGGCTCGGGATCATGTAGCCGACGACCGCCGCGATGGCGCCAGTGACCGGCGCGACGATGATCACCGGCAGAGGCACCGGAAGCAGCAGCCCGGTGCCGAGCCCGGCGATCGCCATCAGCGCCGCCAGGCTGTACCGCACCGCCTGGAATCCGGCGGGCGTCAGGCCGCCCGGGTCGCCGGCTCGGCTCAGCTGCTGCCGGACCTGCACCGTGGCCGTCGCGGGCAGACGCGATGTGAAGGGTTTCGCAAGCAATTCGAGCTGCTTGACCAGGGTGAGCCTGGGGGCCTGGGCGGAGAAGCTCCCGTTGGTGGCGGCCGCGCTCGTGCGGGCCTGGTCGATCGCGATGAAGTAGGCCATCACGATGATCGCGCAGATGATTCCGGCGGTGAGGGCGATAGCGAACATCAGGAGTGCCCCTCCCCCGAACTCCGCCGCATATCCGCGGCATCGACGGCCGGAGCCAAGGAAAGGGTGGCGCTGCTAGGAGCGCATCCTGTGGATGCGTGACGACGTAGCGCCGGGCCCCTTGACGCAGGCTTATGCGCCGAAGGCGCCCGGCCGTCTAGGCCGCGCAGATGCAAGGACCTTCGGGGGAGGGGCACTCTAAGCCTCGAGTGCGGTCATTCGCGCGATGATCAGGTTGCCGATGAGGACGAACAACGCGGCGACTCCCAGGAGCACGTAGCCGATGAAAGTGCTGGTCATCGGCGCGAAGTAGCCGGGAACGAAGACATAAAGGCCGAGCGCGAGGAGGATCGGCAGCCCGGTGATGATGGTCGCGGACGCGCGCGACTGCGCGGTGAGCACGCTCATGTCTCGCTTGGTCTGCAGCCGGTCGCGAAGCGTGTCGGAGATGTTGTCGAGGACCTCAGCCAGGTTGCCGCCGACTCGCGTGTGCAGCAGGATCGCGGTCACGATGAACTCGAGGTCTGGGCTGTTGATGCGAAGGAGAAGGGCGCTGAGCGCTTCTTCGACCGAGGTGCCGAGAGTGATCTCAGTCGTCACGCGTTCGAACTCTGTCGACACGGGAGGTTGAGACTTCTGCGCAACGGTCTCCAGGGCCCGGTCGATGGCGTACCCCGTCTTGAGCGAGTTTGAGAGCAGCTGCAGCATGCTGGCGAGCTGCTCGTTGAACATGTTCTGCCGCCGGCGCTGCAGGTAGTTGAGCACCAGCGGGGGCACGACGAAACCGACAACGCCCAGGATCAGCGGGCCCAGCGAGATGCCAAAGCGGAAGAGTCCGATCAAAGCTCCGAGAGATACCGCCCCGATCCGGATGAGGAGGTATTCCGAAGGCGTGATGTTCAGGCCTGCGCGCGCCAGGTCTTCGGTCAGTGTGGGTTTGCCGCTGGCGCTCCGCCGCTGGCTCAGGTTTTCGGCCGCGGGGCGCAGCAACCGTTCGACGAGCTCGCGTGGCGTGGCCCTCGGAGCAGCAGGCCCCAGCGGGCGTGCGATCCGCTCTTTGCGGATGCGGTCGAGGCTCCAGAAGAACACGACGATCGCGGCTGCCATAGGCACGACGACGATGACTTGAGGGGGCAGGTTCAACCTAATCGTCCCGGCGCCGGAGATCCGACGCGAAGATGCAAGAGCCTCGGCGCCGGGACACCATGACCTTAAAAGAGAGTGGGGTAGGCGGCCTGCATGATCTGGAGCGTCACTCCCTTGGCGGCGGTGACGGATGGGCACCCGGGATCAGGAGTCTGTGCGCCGGGTTGAAGGTAGTCGTGGAACGACTCGAGTGCGTATTTCAGCGAGGCGTAGGTCAAAAACCAGGTGATCACCTCGGCCTGGCATTCGGTCACGACCACCGTCAGGCTGCTGGCGGCCGAGCTGTTGCCTGCCGCCCCGTTGCCCTGCATCCCGACCCGGATCACGTGGAGGTTGGTGAAGATGGTCTTGGAGGCCACCTTGCCCGCCGTGGAGACAGTCGCGATCACTGAGATGTAGTCGTCCTTCTGTATGTAGTCGGCGACGCCCTGCTGCTCGCTGGTTGGGATCGTCAGGGCGACATAGCCGGTCGGAATCGGGAGGTACTCGGACTGGGAGCCCAGAGCCTGGCTCGGCTTGGCGACCTCGTTGGCTGTGACGGCCTGGCCGCTCTGGATCGTGACCAGCGGGATCATGCCCTGCACATCCTGGACCCGCGTGAAGAAGACCTTGGGATAGCTGGCCGGCACCGGGATGGACTTCAGCTCGAGCGAAGCCGGATCGATCGGCAGCCTGGGCTGGAGGTCCCGCGTCGCCACGACCACTGTCATAGGGGGACTGCTCGATGCGTTCTGGGCGTTGAGAGCTACGAGGACGAAGGCTGCAATGACGAGCAGGGCGAGCAGGATTCCAAGGATGGTGAACGGCCTTCTGAACGTAAGACCGGCCAATAGGGGGCGCACAGCCGACCCATCATAGGCAAGATAGTCCGGTGCCGCGCCCCCATAAGACGCTCTTGCTGCGCAGCTCAATGAGACAGCGCGGCCAGTCCCTCGTCGAGTTCGCTCTCTCGTCCGTCGTGCTCTTGCTGCTCGTAGGCGGCCTGGTCGACATCGGCCGTGCGATCTACATCAGCGAGGCCCTATCGAATGCCGCACGCGAGGGTGCCCGTCACGGCGTCTGGTTCGACGCACCCCGCCAATCCCACCCTTACCTGTCCAACGCCGAGATCAAGGCCGCGGTTGATTCCCAGCTGGGGGCGATCTCCATCCCCGCCTCGGTCCTGAAACTGACATGCCCCGCGCCCACGGACGGCAATGGCTTCCACAACCCGCCCTACGCGAACTCGGCCTACCCGGCGGTGGCCAATGAGCCCTGGCTCTACATCTGCTACAACAACACGGCAGGCCCTCCGCCCGCCACCAACCAGGGTGGGCTCGACCTCAACGTAATCGTCCTGTACGCCTACGGGCCTTTGACTCCGTTGGTCACAGCTCAGTTCGGCATCTTTCGCGTCGCTGTAAACCAGCACATGACGGTGCAGGGCACCTGATGAAACAGACGCGACGTCGCGTTCAGGCCGGCTTTATCCCGGCCGTCACGGAGCCTGGGCAATTGAGATCCCATGACGGACAGCGATCGCAGGCGCTGATCGAATTCGCGCTCGTGTCACCGGTGCTGCTGCTCCTTCTGTTCGGCATCGTGGACATCGGGCGAGCGGTGTTCTACTACGACACGCTCAACCACGCGGCGCGAGAGGGAGCGCGAACTGCGGTCCGAGCGTCGAGCCAGCTGCCGACCAACGCCGACGTGCTCGCGACCGTCACCACCCAGATGATCGGCGCGCCTGTCACCGCTCCGTGCCCTCAAGGACCCGTGACCAGCGCCACACCTCCCGGCAATGCCGCGTGGCTCTACATCACCGAGCCGAACCCACCGTCCGGCGTGGAGACGACACCGCCGCCGAACGCGCCGGGCGGTGAGTACTCCGCGCTTGCGAGCGGCTCGTGCAGCGCGGTGAATCCCGCTGGCGGCAACCAGCAGCTGCAGGTCACGGTGCGGTTCAACCTGATTCTCATCACTCCGGTGGTCGCACAGGCGACGGCAGACCACATCGTGATCACCGCGGCTGCGATCTTCCGAACGGAGTACTGATGTCTGCTCACCATGGGGGCCTCCGCCCCTCTCCGGACCTCCCCCCAAAGAGGGGAGGGCATCAGCGCGGCCAGGCGATAGTCCTGATCGCCATCATGCTCGCGGTGGTCGTCGGCATGGCCGCCCTCGCCATCGACGGCTCGCGAGCCTACGCGCTGCGCCGCGATCTTCAGGCTGCAGTCGATGCCGCGGCGCTGGCTGCGGGCGACAAGCTGCAGCAGACGGGCAACTACCTCACCGCCGAGCAGGCGGCCACGAGCATCTTCGGCATGAACCTGCGCCTTTACAACGCGCCGGCCTGCGTAGGTTATGGAAATCCCGGCGCGGTGCCTCGCACGGTGACCTGCACCTACTCGGACAGCACGGTGCTCAGACAGGTGGTGACCGATCTGGGGCCGCAAGGCAGCAGTTTCACGGTGACCGCGACCCGCCAACTGCAGCTTCAGTTCGCTCGCATCCTCACCAACGGCACCCCGCCCACGCTCTCCGCGACCGCCACCGGCGGCGTGAACAGCCTCCTGTTCGCACCCACGGTTGCGGCGCTGAGCGACGCTGGATGTGGCGGCGTGCCGGGTGCGGCGATCTCGGTCACCTCTGGCGGGACCCTGACCATCATCGGCGACATGGTCTCCAACGGAGTGATCTCCAGCACTGGAATCATCCAGGTCGCCGGTGATGTCTACGCTCGCTGCCAGTCCCCCGTTCCGAACGTTTTCACAAACTGCTTCCCGAGCGGCAACCCGGCACCGTGCACGTACCCCGACGTGGCAGGCCAGACCCTCGCCGGCTACAACTTCGCCGATCCAGGGTACCCGCCTCCTCCAGTACCCGGTGGCCCGCAGCCCAACCCCGCCGACAACGTGGTGCTGTCACCGGGCGTCTACTCCGTGGATCCCATGTTTGGGTCGGGCCGTTGTTACTTTCTCAAAGCCGGGGTCTACAAGTGGATGTCCGGTTACACGAACAACGGCAGCTTCGTCTCCAACCAGCTGCGACCTCCAGACGAGCCCAGGTACAACGACAACACCAGGACCGCGTCTCACCAGCTCTGGGACGTGGACGGCGCGCAGTGCGGTGGGTCCGCTCGCGTGACATCGATCGCGGGGCTCAGGGGAATTCCCAATGGGACCTGGTCCTTTGTGCTGACTTCGACTCGAACGGCGTTTTACAACGGGCTCCCGTACATTCGCGAAAGCGCTCCTTCGGTCTGCTACACGACCCAGGTGAACGGCGGCGGCAGGAACGTGTTCATCGAGGTGAGCAACGTGCCGGGCGCTACCGCGTACAACGTCTACGCCGGTCCGACCGGCTCCTGCAGCGGCCCCTTCGGACTGGCCGCATCGCTCCCGGTGGCCGGCACGCCTCAAAACGACAGCACTCTTGGATGCCCGATCTACTCCGGCCCCGGCTGCAGCCTGGGAAACGAGTCAATCACCCTCGATGCGGTCGACATCGGACCGCCGTTTGCACCTAACGCCCTGGCGGCGCCAGGCGTGGCCGGCTCGTATCCGCCGGCCGGCGAGACGGCTCCATTGAGGAGCAACTTGCCCAACGAAAATGCGAATCGTGCGGCACCCCCCGGTGGCGACCGCGCCAACGAGAACCAATGCGACACAATCGCCGGCACGTTGACGACATGCCCCGGGCCGGTCACGCCTGGCGCGGTTGCGTTTTATATCCCGAGCAGCGGCTGTCTCAACGAGTCCACCACCGGCGACAACCACATTTTCAGTGGCTATCAGTACAACTGGATCGCGCTCTACGAGCCCGGCGACGCCAACCCACCCGCGAACAGGTGCAGCAACGTGCTGGGGGCCGCCACCGACTCGGCGTTCATCGGGCTGGTCTACACACCGACGGCGGGCATCACCGTTCGCAAGGCATCGGCCTTTAGAACCAACGAGGTCGGCGGGGTGATAGCAAACACCCTGACTTTCAGCGGCCAGCTGCCGACGATCATCGGCGATACCGCCGATTACGGCCCTCAGCCCCAGGCCAGCCGGCTGACGTCCTAGCTTGGAGCAAGCTTCGGTCCCTCATCAGCGAGGGCAGGCAATCGTATTGACCTCGCGTCAGCGAGGTCAGGCCATTGTTCTGATCGCGATCATGCTGGCGGTTATCGTCGGCATGGCCGCGCTCGCGATCGACGGTTCGCGCGCGTATGCATTGCGTCGCGACCTGCAGGCGGCGGTCGACGCCGCGGCATTGGCGGCGGGCGACAAGCTGCAGCAGACGGGCAGCTACGTCAGCGCAGAGCAGGCGGCCTCGAGCATCTTCGGCACGAACCTGCGCCTGTACGCGGCACCATCGTGCGCGCCCGGTTACGGGACTCCCGGCGCTGCGCCTTTGACAGTGACATGCACCTATGCAGACGGAACGGTGCTGACGCAGGTGGTGTCTAACCTCGGACCTCAGGGAAGCCGTTTCAGCCTCACGGCCACCCGCTCGCTGCAGCTTCAGTTTGCTCGCATCCTGACCAACGGGTCGAGTCCCATCATCGCGGGCGCGGCGACGGGCGGCGTCAACAACCTGCTCTTCACTCCGGCCGTCGCCACGATCGATGGAGCGGGCTGTGGGGGAGCGGGCGGGAGCTCGCTTACCGTTGGCGGCGCGGGCACCCTGAGGATCACCGGTGACGTGGTCGCAAGCGGCTCGGTCCTGGTTTCAGGTGGAGCGTTGAGGGTTGCCGGCGACATCTACGCGCGCTGCCAGGCGCCGGTGCCCGGATCTGTAACCAACGCGTGCTACCCAAGTGGTGCGTCGACTCCTTGCACGTACCCGGACGTCGCCGGAGCCACGCGATCCGGATTCCGTTTTGTCGATCCGAACTTCCCGGCCTCCATCGTCGTCGGAGGCGCCCAGGGGGCGCCGAACGCGACGGTAGCCCTGCAGGCCGGGATCTACGCCGCGCAACCGAACTTCGGCGGCAACCACTGTTGGTTTTTGAGCGGGGGCGTCTATGACTGGCAAGCGGGTTACTTCAACAGCGCCGACTTCGTCAGCAACGAGCTGAAGCCGCCCGATGAGCCCAACGCGTCCAACAACACTCTTCGTGCGGCACACCAGTTCTGGGACACGAACGGCGTCAATTGCGCCGGCGCCATACAAATCGAACTCGTCGACGGGCCAAGAGGAATCCCCGTCGGCACATGGTCGCTCGTACTCACTTCCACACGGGCGGACTCCTACAACGGCCTTTCCTACCAACGTGAAAGCGCGCCATCGATGTGCACCACGATCCACGTCAACAACAGCGGGAAGAACATCGAGGTGACTGTCAGCAATGTCCCCGGGGCGACCGCATACAACATCTACGCTGCGCCCCCAAACAATGGATGCGGCGGGCCGTTCGGGTTGGCGGCGACGCTGCCGGTGAGCGTACCTGTGCTCAACACCGACACCAGCCTCTGCCCGCAGTTCACCGGCAGCGGATGCTCGCTCGGACACGAGTCCGCGACCCTCGACTCGGGTGATCTCGCGGCTCCATTCGCTCCCAACGCGCTTGCAGCTCCAGGGACGCCCGGGTCCTATCCGCCCAACGGGCAGAACGCGCCGCTCGCCGCAACCCTACCCAACCAGAACCCAGGCCGGCTCGCAGGCGCAGCGGGTGACCGCGCGAACGAGAACAACTGCGAATCGACGGCGGGCGTATATGTGTCGTGTCCGGGTCCGGTCACGCCAGGGGGGGTGGTCTTCTACCTTCCTGCCGGTGCGTGCCTGACCAACACCAACGGCGGCGACACGTACGTGTTCAGCGGCTACCAGTACAACTGGATGTCGGTGTATGAGCCAGGCGCCGGATCGCCTCCCGCGAACACGTGCGCCAACACACTCGGCGCGAACGGCAACTCAGCCTACATCGGCCTCGTTTACGCGCCGGCGGCCTCCGTCAGCGTCCCCTCCCCCTATTCGTTCGAAGCGAGTGCAGTGGGCGGGCTGATCGCCAACACCATCAGCTTCAGCGGCACCATGCCCACCATCAACTTCAACGCCGGGTACTCGCCGTTGCCCCCGGCGAGCCGCCTTACGAGCTAAGAGATGGGTTCGGCGCGTTCGGCCCGGCGCTGCTCCCGACCGTTGTGTGCGGCGTGCTCGTGGCCGGCTTCGAGGTGTGCCAGCTGCGCGTGGACAGCGGCAGCGGCCTTGCCGTCATCGATCTCCTCGTAGCGCTGAGCCGCACCCTGCCAGGCCGCCTTGGCGTCGTCGATCCGCCCGAGCCCCCAGAACGCCTGCCCGCGCATCGACAGGGCTTCGGCCCGTTCACGGGTGCTGTCGCCTGGAAGCAGCGCCAGAGTCGCTTCGACGAGGCGCAGGACGTTTTCGAACGCCGCCACGGCCAGGGCATTCTTGGCCGCCTGGCCGAGGAACGTTGCGGTCCGCTGTGGGTCCGCCGAAGTACCTGCCTGGTAGAGGTGATGCCCGATCTCGGCCGCTCGTTCGCTTGCGCTCTTGCCGTAGACGCGTTCCAGCGTGTCCGCCACCGCCAGGTGGTAGGCCTGCTGGCGCGGCAGCGGCAGCACGGCGAGCACCCGCTGGCGGACGAGGTCGTGGGCGAACCGGTACCTGTCAGAGCCGGCCGCGATCAGGAAGTGGCCGCGGGTGGCCTCTTCGAGGGCCTCGCGAAGCTCGTGCCCCGAGAGCTCGCCAAACGCCTCGAGCAGCCCTATGTCGAAGTCGCGTCCGACCACCGCAGCCGCCACGAGCATCCGCTGCGCAGGTTCGCTGAGGCGCTCGATCCGGCGGCCGATCAGGCCGCGCACGCTCTGCGATAGCTCGAGATCTTCTTCGGTGAAGCTGGCCTGCACGCGCGCGCCGCCTCCGAGCATGCTCTCGGACTCGGCCATGTACAGGGCGGACTGTTCGACGAACAGCGGGTTGCCTTCGGTCGCCGCCTGGATGCCCATCAGCTGGACAGCGGAGAGCGGCGCCTCCGCGATCCCGGCCACGATCTTTTCGACTGCGCGCTCGGGAAGCGGTCCGAGCGCGATCCTCTGCGCGCGGCGCCGGCGCAGCAGGCGCGACAGCACCGTGCCGAAGGGGCGTGCAGAATCCAGCTCGCTGTCCCAATAGGTGCCGATAACGACCATGTGGCTCCCTGCGACTCGCTCCGCGAGGTCACGCAGCAGCAGGACGGTTGCGTCATCCGCCCAATGAAGGTCGTCGAGGACGATGAGAAGCGGCCGCTTTGCCTGCACGCCGGTCAGGAAATCGAAGATGGCGTGGAAGAGCTGCTCGCGAAGCTTGTCGGCGTTCACTGGCGCGGGGGGCACCATCCCTCGCACCTTCTGGCGCAGGCTCGGCGCGAGCTGCGACAGGAGAGGTCCGCTGTCGCCGGCCGCGTCCTGCAGCGTTTTGGACGTCGCCCCGGCGACAGCTGTCGCGAGGATCTCGCGGAACGGCGCGTAGGCGGCGCCGTCCTGATCCATGCAGCGGCCGCTGAGGACGAGCCAGCCTTTGCTCGTGACCTCGCCGGCGACCTCAGAGGCCAGGCGCGACGCTCCGATGCCGGGCGCGCCCGTCAGGAATAGCATGCCGCCGGAACCCGTCGCAGCCCGCTCGAGCATCATCCGGATATCGACGCGCTCTTGCTCGCGGTCGACGAAGCCGTCACCGGTCGGCAGAGCGCGAGCGGTCTCTTTGATCTCGCCCGGTGTGACCTGGTGCAGCCGCCATCTGTCCGGGAAACCTTTGAGCCGGTAACGGCCGCGAAGCTCGAACTTCATCTCCGCCATCGGTCCGACCAGCTGGCGAACGACGTCGGAGACGAGGATCTCGCCGCCCCTGGCCTTGCCCGCGACGCGGGCCGCGACGTTGACGGCGGCGCCGAAGATGTCGCCGGCCTCCTCCACGACCTCGCCTGTGTTGAGGCCGATGCGGACCCGGATCTTCCGCTCGGGGTTCTGCTTGCTGTACTCGCCGATCGCCCTCTGAACCTCGAGCGCGCACTCGACGCCGTGGCGCACGGACCCGAAGCTGATCATCAAGCCGTCGCCCAGGCCCTTGATCCGGCGCCCTGCGTGCTCGGCGACCTTCTCTTCGATGATCGTCTCGTACGCCTTCATGATCTCGTGGGACTCGGTGAAGCCGCGCGTCGAGAGCAACCGGGTGGAGCCTTCGACGTCGGTGAACATGATGGTGACGGTGCCTTCGGTCTGGCCGATGGCAAGGCTGCCGATGATCGTCTCCGAGGTGAGCTGCGATGATGCGTTGACTGCCATGCCAAGCCCCTCGGCGACCGCGCGCAGCAGGTCTTGTGAGGCCTTGAACCCAGCCTCACCCTGGGGGTAACGGACCACCTGGAGCAGACCCGCCTCCACTGCCTGCCGAAGCTCGCGGCCGCCCGATTCCTTGCTGATCTTGGTCTCCGAGGCGTAATCGCTTCCTTTCAGCTCCGCGCCTTCGAACGCCTCCGCGATCGCGGGCGCGAGGCGGAGGTTGAGGCCCCGGCGCGTGATCAGGCTTTCGATCACGGCGAGGATGCGGCGCGACGCGCCGGCGGGCTTCTCGCCCTCAGGTGCGCGAACCGTAGGCAGCATGCCGATGTACCCGCTGTTCGCAGCCGCAAGGTTGCCGAGCGCGGTGGTCGCGCGCGCCATCGCCGTGGCGGCCTGTAAGGCCTGGCTGGCGGCGATGCTCGACTGTCCGTGCGCGAGCCCTGGCTCCAGCGCCTCGTCGGGCTCCTGTGGATAGACCACTTGCGGGGTGAAGGCAGGGGCCGAAGGCGGCGCATACGACTGAGGCGCGGGTTGCGGCTGCTCGCTCGAGGAGACCGGAACCACGGGCGAGACAGCCGGCTTCTCCAGTTGCTGGGAGGGCGCCGCGGCCTGCAGGTCGGCGACTGCAGAGCGGGCGGCGTCGATGAGCTTGCGCATCTCCTCCTGCATCTCTGGCGTCGACGCCATCGTGCTGGCCTGCTGCGTGGGCGATGACTGCACCGTGTGCGTCTGCTGTTGTGGTTTCGCGTCGCCGGGGCGGTCGGAGCTGAAGGGCACGACGACCACCTGCCGAACCACGTTCTCTCCGCCGCCCCGCTGGCCGCTCATCAGCGGGTCCTTGACGACCGGCATCATGCTGTCCGACCCCGCGGGAACAAATCGAGACTTGACCGGGTCGAACAGGTCCTGGTTCACCTGGACGCCGTAGAAAGCCGCCTTGTCGAGCGACGTCGGGACGTACCCGGTGGCGTTGTACTCGAGCCTGAGGTCCTCGCCCATGCCCAGGAGGAAGATGTCGCGCAGGATCGCGCCGTTCGCGTCGTAGCCCACGACCTCGGCGATCTGTGCCACCTTGCGACGGCCATCCGGCATGCGCGCCTGGTGGACGATGAGGTTGACCGCGGACGCGATCTGGGCGCGCACGGCCTCGAACGGGATGTCGATGGAAGCCATCATCACCATCGTCTCGAGGCGTGACAGCGCGTCGCGCGCAGAGTTCGAGTGGATGGTCGACATGCTGCCGTCATGTCCGGTGTTCATCGCCTGCAGCATGTCGAGCGCCTCGGCGCCGCGGACCTCACCGACCAGGATCCGGTCGGGGCGCATCCGGAGGCTGTTGCGCAGCAACTGCCGGATGGTGAGCTCGCCCTTGCCTTCGACGTTGGGCGGGCGGTGCTCGAGCGCGATGACGTGCGGGTGGTCGATCTGAAGCTCGGCGGCGTCCTCGATCGTGATCACGCGCTGGTTGTGCGGGATGAACCGCGCGACCACGTTGAGAGTCGTCGTCTTGCCTGAGCCGGTGCCGCCTGAGACTAGGATGTTCATCCGGCCGAGGACGGCGGCCTCCAGGAACTCGGCCATGGCTGGGCTGAGGCTGCCCTCGCGGGTCAGGTCCTCCATGCCGAGCACGGCGTCCTTGAACTTCCGGATCGTCAACGCTGCGCCGTGGATGGCGGCCGGCCGGATGATCGCGTTGACACGGCTGCCGTCGGGCAGGCGCGCGTCGACCATCGGGTTCAAGCCGTCGATGTGCCTGCCGGTCGTGGCGACCATGCGGCGGATCGTCTCGAGGAGCTGGTTTTCATCCTCGAACCGGACGTCGGCCTTGGTGAGCACTCCGCGCCGCTCGATGAAGACCTGGTCGGGGCCGTTGACCATGATCTCGCTCACCGACCTGTCGTGGAGGAGGCTGTCGAGCGGTCCATATCCGACCGCCGCACGCAGGATGATGTCGGCGAGCGCCGATTTCTCCTGCGAGTTCAGGTCGATCCCGTCGTCGGCGAGGAAGCGGTCGAGGTGGGTGCGAACCGCACGCGAGAAGGCGAGGGTGTCGCCCGTCGTGAGGCCGACGTCGCGGATCAGCGCGAGCCGGTCGCGGAACTCGTTGGCGAGCTTGCCCAGGTCGCGACCCTGGCGGGCGGCCGCCTCCATGATGTCGGACCTTCGCCGCTGCGGCTGCACTGTCGGTGTGGCGGGAGCCCACATGTCCACGTACTGCATCTCGAGCAGCGCGGCTGACGCGGCCAGTGCAGGGATGACCCGCTGCCGTTCGGTGAGTCGGATCTTGATCGCGACGCTTTCGGTGTCGGGCTTCTCTCCTGAGTCGATGTAGGCGGCGATCCACTCTCCGTCTCGGAAACGCAGGATGGCTTTACGAGACTGGCTCTTTTCGCCAGGGTCGGCTTCGAGGTTCGGGTCCTCGACCGAACCGAAGACCACGTATTTGATGTCGCGCGCGGGGATCCAGCGGGGCCGGTCGGCGTCCGCGGGGTTGTAGATCGGATAGCCGTCGCGGCTCAGTGACTGGACGTCGGAGGCGCCCTCTTCGAGCCCGCCGTCGAGCCGGTGAACGCTGACTTTGAAGCGGGCCAGACGAGCAGCCGGCGCGGGCGCGCCGTTGGACCCCGGAACCGAAGTCGCCTCGGCATTTTCGGCGGGAGTCTGTTCCGGTATTTCAGGCGAGGTGGTCCTGACCTCGCTCATGGGAGTCTCTCCGAGGGCAAATTGAAGTTCACGGCCTTTTGCCGCAAGGCTAGCACTCGGTTATCGCCCATCAGCTTCATTTATCAACCGAACCTTTCCGGTGGCCTGCGGCGATCGAGCACCCACTTGGAACCCGGCATCCGTTTGGCCACGCCCTTCACCTCGGCGGCCCTGGACGCGAGTGCCGCTGCGCTCGTGTAGCGGCCCGGCTCCGCGATCACGATCCCGATCGACACGGAGACCAGCGGTGTCCGCAGCTTGTTGCCGTTCCGCTCCTCCGACTCGATCCACCCGTGATCTCTGTCCTGCGGGTCGTAAAGGGCGGGCATCGCGTCGTCGAACCGGTTTGTCACCGCGGTTGCGATCGTCTCGGCCAGGTCCGGGTCGGTCAGGATGACGAAGTCGTCGCCTCCGACGTGGCCGGCGAAATGCCTTGACGAGTAGTTCTCTTCGAGGACCTCGAGGATGATCGTGGCGAGCGTCTTGATCACGTCGTCACCACGCAGGAAGCCGTAGTGGTCGTTGTAGCTCTTGAAGGCGTCGATGTCGGGATAGAGGCAGGCGAACCGCTCTTGGCTGGCAAGGCGGCGGCCCATCTCGCGCAGGATGTCGCTGTTGCCGCTCATCCCGGTCAACGGGTTGAGGTCTCGAGTCGTGGTGGAGCGGCTCATCACCGCGCGCAGTCGCGCCACCAGCTCCTCGGGGATGAACGGCTTGGTGACGTAGTCGTCGGCGCCCGCGAGCAGGTGCTCGACCTTGTCCTTCAATGAGCCGCGCACCGTTAGAAAGACGATTGGTATCAGCCGGGTGCGGAAGTCATTGCGGATCTCGATGAGGATCTGGTCGCCGGTCATGTCTCCGAGCATGAGGTCCAGCAGGATGATGTCTGGCCTCGTCTCGACCGCCGCGTGGTGGGCCGCACGCCCGTCGCCGACCACCACGCACTCGAAGCCGGCCCGTTCGAGGACTCGCTTGACCAGGCGGAGCACCTGCTCGTCGTCATCGACCACCAGGACCACCTCGCGCCGAGTCATAGGCACGCGTGGGGTGGTCTCTTTCTCAGGTTCTATGGTTCTCGCCACCTTCAGGACGCCCCCGTGGTCTCGGGTTCACTTGCGGTCCTGTCCGGGTGTCGCCGCAGCCTGTCGGTCAGCACGATGGCGCGCTCGGCGGCCGTACGGACTTCGAGGATGTCGGTCTTCACCGCCGCGGGGTCTTCTGTCTCTTCCGCGATGAGCTCGCTGTAGTTGACGATCACCGCCAGCAGATTGCGGAAATCGTGAATCAGCGCGCGCCACGCTTCGTCGGAGAGCTCGTCTCCGGGGCTCACAGCCGTTTCACCAATCGCCACTTGTTGACCTCGCCGTCGCGTTTGTAGAGCAGCTCGTCGAGGAGCCAGCGGGCCATCGGGAGGCCACGGCCGGCCTCGCTTGTGGGGTCCGGCATGGCGCGGGACATGACCTCGTCGACGGGCGGTCCGGCATCGATGAACGATGCGCGCGCTGTGTCGTGATCGAGCTGAAGGACGTAATCGACGGGCGGATGCTCGCCGCTTGGGCGTCCGTGCGTGAGGACGTTGGCGCCGATCTCCGCCAGCGCGATCTCAAAGTGCATGAGGTTGAGGTCGTCTTTGTCTCGACCACTGGCCTCACGCAGCTTCTGCACGGACTCATGAAGCATCTGCAATCCCTCATCGAGGTGGCTGAGCGTGGCATGGAACTCAAAGGGCTCCGTAGAACTGCGCAGATCAGAAGCCAGTGAGGGCTTCCTCGACCGTGGAGTAGTAGGGGAAGACACGGTCCAGGGTGGTGAGCTCGAGCACCACTCTGACCTGCTGATTCGGCGCGGCCAGACGCAGGTCGCCTTGCGAGCTGCGAATCTGCTTCAAAGCCGCGATCACCGAGCCGAGGCCGGTGCTGTCGACGAAGCTGACTCCTTCGAGGTCGAGAACGACCCGAGGCTGGCCGTTTTTCAACGCCTCGCTGATCGCGTCCTTCAATGTGGGAGCGCCGGCCACGTCGAGACGCCCCGTCGGGGCGACGACCGTTACGCCGTTATCGACCTGCCGGGTCTGGACCTCGAGGCTCATATGGCTGCCCTCATGCGTGGGGTCTGATTATGGGTCACCCAGTCTCGAGTTGAGCCTCTCTACACTGCTGCTCGTGAGCTCGGCCGGAGGGTCTCAGCGCCTCCTCATAGTGGACGACGAGCAGGCCCTGGCCAAAAGCATGGAGCGGACGCTCCGCAGCCGTGGATTCGAATCTGACCTGGCGTTCACTGCAGCTGAGGCCAGGAGCCGTTTCGAAGCCGCGGACTATGCCCTTGCCCTGCTCGACGTCCGCCTGCCGGACGAGTCCGGCTACGGGTTGCTCGAGGAGCTGCGCAAGGTGCGGCCGGACACTGCGGTCGTGATGATCTCGGGCGTCGACGACCCAGAGCTGGGCAAGGCCGCGCTCGAGCACGGCGCTTATGGCTACCTCGTCAAGCCCGTGGGCGCGACACAGCTGTACCTGGTGGTCGTCAACACCCTCCAGCGACGCACCCTCGAGCTGGAGCATCGCGGCAGCCTGCAGCGCCTGGAATCGATGCTGCGAGAGCGCGCCGAGCAGATGGAGCGCGCGGTGGAGCTTCAGGCGGGAATGCTGCCGGTCTCGCCGCTCAAGCAGGATGGGTTCGAGGTCGCCGCCAACTTCAAGGCCTCGCGCGAGATCAGCGGAGATTTCTACGACTGGTACCGCCAGGACACGGGCGAGCTGGTCTTCACGCTCGGTGACGTGATGGGCAAGGGACTGCCGGCGGCGCTGATGATGGCCACGGCGCGGGCGGCGCTTCGCGGGTCGGTCGGGATGGAGCAGCTTGACGCGGGGATCAAGCGCGCGGGCGACGTGATGGCCGCAGCGCTCGAGGTGAACCACGCGTACGTGACCGTCTTTCATTCGGTGTTCGACCCTCGATCCGGCGAGCTGCGCTACGTCGACGCGGGCCACGGCCATGCGCGGCTGCTGCGCGGTGTCACGGGCCAGGAAACGCTCCCCGTGCGCAGCGCGCCGATCGGCATCTTTCCCGACAGTCAGTACGGCGTCGGGTCGGTGACCATGAATCCAGGGGACACGCTGGTCGTCTTCTCAGATGGGCTGCTCGACCTGCGACCCGACCTCGCGACCAAGGACGTGCTGCTGCCTTACGAGGCCCGGCGGTCGGGCAGCGCCCAGGAGCTGGTCGACATCCTGGCGCAGGGCTCGCAGACGCGCGAGCTGTTCGACGACGTGACGGTGCTGGCCCTGCGCCGCCTCTAAAAGTCGCGAGTGCCGGCAGTCGACGGGAAACGACTTGGAGTGAGTTTGTCCTAGGCCGGTTTAGGCGCCGCGAGCCAGCGTTCCAGGATGGCGGCCACGACGTGCAGCTTCACCGGCTTCGAGATGTAGTCGTCCATGCCGGCGGCGAGGCATCGCTCGCGATCGCCTGACATGGCCGCCGCGGTCATCGCGATGATCGGCACGTGCCGGCCCGCCTGCTCGTTCTTCCTGATCAACCGCGTTGCTTCGTATCCATCCATCTCGGGCATCTGGCAATCCATCATCACGGCGTCGAACTGCATGTGTTCGAGCATGCTCACGGCCTCCGCGCCGTTGCTGGCGACCTCCGCGCGGTAGCCAAGGCGCTCGAGCATCCTGACGGCAACCTTCAGGTTGGCGGCGTTGTCCTCGACGACGAGAACACGTATCCACTGGCGCGACGGATCGGGCGGACCAAGCTCCACGTCCGCCGGCAAACGTTGTGACCGAGCCGACCTTTCGGACAGCAGGGTGTGGACGATGTCGAAAAGCTGAGACGGTCGGACTGGCTTGACGAGCTCGGCGTCGACACCCGGCACGGGGACCTCGGAGTGCCCGGCTGAGGTCAGGAGGATGACGACGAGATTCATCAACGACTCGTCGGCTCGGATCTCGGCAGCCACCGCCCGGCCGTCAATGCCCGGCATCATCATGTCCACGAGCGCCACGTCGAACGCGACGCCACGGCGAGCGGCATCGCGCATCTCCTGGAGGGCGTCGCGCCCGTTCTCGAAGCTGCGCTCCGGCATTCCCCACGAGCTCAAGTAGCGCTCGAGGATCGTGCGATTGGTGCGGTTGTCGTCGATCACCGCGACGAAAGTGCCGGCAAGGCTGACCCCCTGCTGCGAAACGCGAGCTTTCCCCTCCGCCTCGCGAAACAAAGCGGTGAACCAGAAACGGCTGCCCGCATCCTTCTCGCTCTCGACTCCGATCTCTCCGCCCATGAGGCCCGTGAGCATGCGGGCGATCGCCAGGCCCAGGCCGGTCCCGCCGTGCTTGCGCGTCGTCGAGCTGTCCACCTGCGAGTAGGTCGAGAAGACACGCGCCTGCTCTTCTGGCGTGAGGCCGATGCCGGTGTCGGCAACCTCGAAGTGGATGGCCACCCCGGGACCGCTGCTCGGGCGCCGCGTCACGCGCACGACCACCTCACCGGCACTTGTGAACTTGATCGCGTTGGCGACCAGGTTGATCAGCACCTGCCGCAGCCGGCCGGGGTCGCCGATCACCACGGCCGGCACGTCGTGCTCCACGTCGAGGACGAGCTCGACGCCCTTGTTTGCGGCGGCCTCGGCGAACAGCTCGACCGCCTCTTCGGTCACGTGCTTGGGGCTGAATTCAATGGTTTCCAGACGCACGCGGCCGGCCTCGATCTTGGAGAAGTCGAGGATGTCGTTGATGATCTCGAGCAGCGCGTCACCGGAGGTGCGAACCGTCTCCACATACTCACGCTGCTCGGGCGTCAGGTCGGTTTCCAGGAGCAGCCCGGTCATGCCGATGACCCCGTTCATCGGCGTCCGGATCTCGTGGCTCATGGTGGCGAGGAACTCGGACTTGAGACGGGTGAGCTCCTGCAGCTCCTGGTTGCGCTGCGAAAGGTCCGCCAGCAATACGGATTTGGCCTCTTCCGCCGCCTTCGCCACGGCGCGGTTCTGCTCCAGCTGGATGACGACCCGGCGGACGAGGATGCCGAAGGCGACGAGCAGCAGCGCTTCGAGCAGCGCGTGCGCGGGATCGCCGGCGGCGGGATTGACCAGAGTCACGAGGACGAGGTCGGCCACCGCCAGTGCGGCGCCGACGGCGAACTCGACCGATGTGTAGTACAGGGCCAGGAAGATCAAAGGAAGGAGGACGAACGGAAAGGCACGCGTGATGCTCAGCCCGAACTGGATCTCGAGCGCGAACGCGAGTGCCAGCGCGCCGACCGGCGAGACGGCATGCAGGTAGCGGGGGATTCGCTCCCAGGGCAGCAGGACCAGGGCGCTGGCGAGCCCGGTGAGCAGGACCGAGGTGGCGAGGCCGAACTGAGATCCTCCCCACAGGGGATAGAGGGCCATGCCGAACCCCACCAGCACCGGAAGCGCGGTCACAACACGATTGCGGGTTTCGATGTCGATCTGGGCCAGCGGGACCAGCACCAGCAGGATCCCGATCGTGGCCGCGCCGGTGAGCACCGGGGACGCGATCACAGCCGAGTAGCCGTGGAGGCTGACCAGGCCGACGATGGCAAGCCCAAGGAACGGATAGACGCGGCGGCTCAGTCCGTCGGCTTGTAGGGGCGTGTTCGGGGCGTTCAAGTTCAGAAGCCGGGGGTAGAGCTTATAGCCTTAAGTAGGGTCTGAGCGAACGGACCGTCGCTACACTTTGGCACCTGCGCACCTTCCATCCCGCCAGGGGGGGCGAGGCGTCAGAGGTGTTGCCAGGAGCCCGGCCACGGACTGCGCCAAAGTCGACGTGGGCCCGGGGCCTGGTGCGTCGTTTGACGCCCCTGACGGCCATCGCCGCCGTTTTTGCCATCCAGGCCGCCGCGGGCGCGGGTCCGGTCCTGGTGTTTCCGCTTTACCTGACGATCATCCTGCTGACCGCGCTTCAGCTGAGCCGGATCGACTCGCTGGCCACGGCGGTGCTCGCCGCAATCGGAATCCTCATCCCCAGCTTGGTGGGCACCGACCAGCCCGCTGACATCGCCCCCGCCATCCTGCTGGCTCTCGTGCTGATGGTCTCAGCCGTCGCGATCACCGAGGTCGTGCGCCAGGGTCGTGACGTCGCCGCTGACACGCAGCGGAAAGCTGACGCCGTTGCCGCCAGCGAGGAGCGGCTGCGCACGATGCTCGAAGCGGCGATGGTCGGCTTGGCACTCGCCGACCCGGGCGGGAGGTGGATCGAGGTCAACGACCGGCTTGGGATGATCCTAGGCCGCACCCGAGACGAGCTGATTCAGATGAATCTCGACGACGTGACGGCCGAAAACGACCGCGCGGCGCTCGCTGAGGCTCTCGTCCTGCTGCGCAGCGGCGACATCGTGCGTTGGGAGGCCGAGCTCAACCAGCTGCGGGCCGACGGCACGCGCGTCCCGGTCGCGATCGCGATCACGACCGCCTCGGGCCATGCACCCGGTGAGTCCCTCCTGCTGGTGCAGGAAACCGACATCTCGGCGCGCCGGAGGGTGGACGGGATGCGGGACTGTCTTGTCGCGCTGCGTCACGTCATCGTCAGCGGCTCCCCGTGGGAGCAGGCGGTGCCCCAGCTCCTCAGCAGCCTCTGCGCCTACCTCGGCTGGGACCTGGCCCAGTTCTGGCTGGCGGACTCTGGACGGCAGGCGCTCCGCGTGCGCCATTTCTGGCACCGCGAGGCAGCCGGCTACGAAGAGTTTCGTGAGCAGAGCCGGGCGATGGCCATCCCGATGGGGTTCGGTTTGCTCGGCCGGGTCTGGCAGTCCGGCGTGGTGGCAGCCCTGGAAGACCTCTCTTTGCCCAACGACTACGAGCGATCCGACAGCGCACGCGGAGCGGGCCTGAAGTCGGCCATTGCGTTTCCTCTCGTCGAAAGCGGCGTGGTGGTCGGCGTGATCGAGCTCCTCGGCGACCACCCGCGTGTCGTGCAGGACGACGAGGTCACCATGCTTGCGACCGTCGGCGTGGAGATCGGGCAGTTCATCCGCCGCTCCGACGTCGCGCAAGCGCTTCGCCGAAGCGAGGCGGACCACCGCGCAATCTTCGAGCGCTCTCCGATCGGCATCGTGCGGATCAGCAGCGATGGTGAGCTGGTGGAAGCCAACCCCGCCGTGCTGGGCATGCTCGCGCACGACTTCGAAGGGATGCGCGAGAATGCGTGGCCCGATCTGCTCCGCGCATACGACCAGGCCGCGTCGCGCCAGCGGTTCGCTCCGCTCCTCGCAGGGATCACTGGCGGTGGCAGCGTGCAGGTCCGCGCCGCGACCGGCGCCGGCAAGTGGCTCTGGCTGCAGCTCACGGCGACGTCGATCCCCGACCCGAATGGGCGGCCCGAGCACCTGCTCGTGATGATCGAAGACGTGACCACGGTGCGGGAGACCTCGGATCAGCTCGCCGAGGCGCTGGAGTCGCAGCGCAACGCCAATGCCAACCTCGAAAAGCTCGACCGGACCAAGACCGAGTTCCTGTCCATCGTCAGCCACGAGTTCCGCACCGCGCTCACCGGCATCCAGGGCTTCAGCGAGCTGATCCGCGACGGCGGCCTCGAGCAGGACGAGGTGCGGGCCTACGGCGGCTACATATTCAACGACGCGGACAGGATCAACCGGCTGATCGGCGACATGCTGGACCTCGACCGCATGGAGTCCGGCCGGATGGGCATGCGCAGCGGCGACGTGGACATCAACGAGGTGCTGAGCGAGGCGATGGCCAGGGCCGGCACCGCGGCTGCGACGGTTGAGTTCAAGGCCGATCTGGATCCGAGGCTGCCCATCGTCGCGGGCGATCGCGACCGGCTGATCCAGGTGGTGAGCAACCTGGTGAACAACGCCATCAAGTACTCGCCGGATGGCGGCACCGTCACTCTCTCCACCCGGGCCGAGGGCGGGTATGCGCTGGTGAGCGTGACCGACACGGGGCTCGGCATCCCTCCCGACGAGATCGGGCACGTCTTCGAGAGGTTCCGCCGCGTCCGCAGCGGAGCCGCGCAGTCGATTCCCGGGACTGGCCTGGGCCTCACGATCGTTAAGCAGATCGTGGAGATGCATGGAGGGAAGATCTGGGTCGAGAGCGCGGTCGGGCACGGGTCTGCTTTCCACTTCACCATTCCTCTTTCCGTCGAGGACGCCACACCGATGCAGCGCAGGCATGCCTGAGCCGGTAAACAGCGGTGGGTCTGGCCTCTTCACGGTGCTGGTGGCTGATGACAACGACGTCGCCCAACGGCTGTGCAAACGCGTGCTCGAGAAAGCGGGCTACTCGGTGCTCATCGCCGCGGACGGACTGCAGGCGGTGGACGTCGCCTTCAGCCAGCACCCCTCGATGATCCTCATGGACGTCGCGATGCCTGGGATCGACGGCCTGGAGGCGATGCGGAGGATCAAGGCCGAGATGCCGACGATGCCGATCGTCATCGCCAGCGCGCACTCGATGGCGAGCGATCGCGAACGATTTCTTGCCGCGGGGGCGGACAACGTGCTGAGCAAGCCATTCCGGCTGGCCGACCTGGTCTCGATCGTCGCGAAGCTTGCGCAAGACAAGAAGGCAAGGGACGCCCAGTGAAAGATCTCACCGGCACACGGGTCGGCCAGTACGAGATCGTCGAGCGGCTCGGCGGAGGCGGAATGGCCGTCGTCTATCGCGCCGTGCAGCAGCCGCTCGGCCGGGAGGTGGCGCTCAAAGCGTTGTCATCCGAGCTGTTCCAGGACGACGGATTCGTCAAGCGCTTTGAGACCGAGGCGAAGACGCTGGCCAAGCTCGACCACCCCAACATCCTTCCGATCTACGACTTCGAGATGAACGACGGCGTCGCCTACCTGACGATGCCGCTGATCCGCGGCGGCACGTTGAGGGACGTGCTGAACCGCGGCGCGCTCGACACGCTGACCGCCTGGCGCTACCTGCGCGAGATCGGCGACGGCTTGCAGCACGCGCACGACGCCGGCATCGTCCACCGCGACCTCAAGCCGACCAACGTACTGATTCATGCGGACGGCCGCGCGATGCTGGCGGACTTCGGCTTGGCTCGAGGCGCCGGCCAGCCGACGCACCTGACCACGATCGGGCTCGCCATCGGCACGCCTGGGTACATGGCGCCCGAGCAGGTGATGGGACACGACGTGGACAAGCGAGCCGACATCTACGCGATGGGCGTCCTGACCTTCGAGATGCTGACGGGCCGCCTACCGTTCATCGGCTCCAACCGTATGGAGGTCGCGTACTCGACGGTCAACGCGCCGATCCCCTCAGCGGTGAAGCTGAACGCAGCGCTGCCCGACGAGCTCGACCAGCTCCTAGCGAAGGTCCTCGCGAAAGACCCGGCTCAGCGGCCGCAGACGGTGCGCGAGCTGCTGTCTCAGATGGCACGGCTGCCACAGCGCCGGGCAGCATCCGTTTCGGTCTCGTCGCAAGCGCCGGTCGCCGCCGCGCCGGGGCGTCCGGTTCCGTCCGTCGAGCCGCCGACGGCCGCCTCGATGAAGGCGATCGCGGCCGCGCCGCCCAGGCCGCTGCAAGGTTCACCGATTCCCACCCCGACTGGGGTCGGAGGCTCGGCCATCAGGACCCTCGAGCTCATGGGCATCAAGGCCTCGCGAGCGAGAGGCCGCTTCATCCTCAACTCGTACGTCAGCAACCTGGTGCACGTGGCGCGGAGCGTCACCGGCGACCGGTGGCCGGAGCTCGCCTACGCGGCGGGGCTCGTCCAGTACGTCGAGCAGGACCCGCCGCACGACGATCAGCTCTCCTCTCCCGTGGAGGCGCTGAGCCGGCTGAACGAGGCGTTCGAGACGGTCTACGGGCCGGAGGCCGAGGACACGATCCGGAGCTGGGGACGCCGGGTCACCGAGCGCTGGCTCGCCGAAGGCCGGCACGGGATGGGCGGTCCGCGACGTCTGGTTCCCGGGCGGCAGCGAAAGCTGGCCGGGGTGGTGAAGTCGTTCGCGGAGGCGATGGACAACGTCCGGGGTGAGCACACCCACGCCTGGCTCCAGGTCGACGAGCACCAGTTCTGGCTCGTGAACTTCTCGAACATGTTCGCCCTCGGCCGGATCAAGACGGTCAAGTCCTGCCACATCTGGGTCACGACGATCGAGACCATCCTCCGTTGGGCCGGGCTGGCCAACGACTGGTATGTCGAGGAGGTCGAGTGCGGCTGCGTGACCGGCACTTTCGACTGCGTTTTCGCAATCCGATCGGTCGAAACCTAGGGTCGGGAAATCTGAGCGGGACCTTAACAAAGGTCACACTTTTATTACGCCCCTTGTTACGCCGCCAGAATTAACATCTGGGTATACAGTCTGCCCTCCCTCCCTTCTGAAGGTCCCTTACCGACTGGTAGGGGGCCTTCTCACGACTAAAGAAACTCGGTTCGCCCCTCCGGCGCGCTAGCGCGCCACCTCTCGGCTAGAGGCTAACTTACCCCTGTGGCCCGGTTTGCGATCGACGTCACCGCGTGCTGGCGGCCGCGCCGCGTGGGCATGCTCACCGTTGCGGTCGAGCTCTCGAAGGCGCTCGTCGCCCGCGGGGGTAAAGACACCTTCACCCTGCTGTGCAGCCGCGAGCGGCCGGGTGCCCTCGAGGATTTGAAGTGCGAGGCGGTGTTCTCGCCCTACCGCCACGAGCTCGCGCTGAAAACCCGCTGGCTGCCGACCGTTGAGGCGCAGCTGGACGCCGACGCGATCCTCTACCCGTACTGGCCCAGCCCGCCTTTCAGACATCCCGACGCACCCCCCGCGGCGATCTTCGTCCACGACCTGGCCTTTCGGATCCGATCGCAGGAGGTGCCGTGGCAGCAGCGTGTCCACATGCGGGCGGTGCTTGGTCGCGCGCTCAAGCAGGCGGCTGCGATCCTCGTGCCGTCGGAATCCACCCGGGGAGACCTGCTCGAGCACTACAAAGACCCGGCTCTCGAATCGAAGGTCGCCGTGGTTGCTGAGGGGGTGCCGTCGGCGGTTCCGGCCGGTCCGCTGCCTGTGGGACTCGAGCCGGGATTCATCCTTGCGGTTGGCACGATCGAGCCGCGCAAGAACTACCCGCGGCTTCTCGCCGCGTTCCGCGCGCTGCGCGGGCGTCACGGATCCCTGCCCTTCATCATCAACGGCCGGCCGGGCGTGCCTCAGCTCGTCATCGCGGGTCGCCCGGGCTGGGCGTACGGCGACACGCTGCAGCGCATCGCCGCCGAACCAGGGGTCCGTTACCTGGGACACGTCGATGAGCCGACGCTCACAGCGCTCTACGAATCGGCTTCGGTGCTGGCCTTCCCGAGCCTGTACGAGGGATTCGGGCTGCCCCTCCTGGAGGCGATGTCGAAAGGTGTGCCGGCGGTGGTCGGCGCCGCGGGGGCGCTGCCCGAGCTTGCCCTTGGGGCTGCCATCACAGTGAAGCCGGACGACGTGGATGCAATTGCAGGCGCGCTCGAGCGATTGCTCTCGGATGAGAAGCTGCGCGCCAAGCTCGGCGAGGAGGGAAAGCGGCGGGCGGCGGGCTTCACCTGGGATCATGCCGCGGACCAGACGCTCGTAGTCCTTCACAGGATCGGGAATACAGCCCACCGTAAAGTGGCTTAGTGGTGTCATGAACGACCGCATCTCCCTGCTGGTGCTGCTGGCCGGCAGCCGCCACGACTACCTGCACATGGCCCGGCCCCTGCTTAGGGCGCTGGAGGCGACTCATCACTTCAACCTCAAAGTCACGAGTGACACCGCGGACCTGCACCTTCAAAACGAACAGGTGCTGCTGGCGGCGAGCGACCATGCTCTGCGGCCTGGCCAGGCCGCGCAGCTGACAGATTTCGTCCGCGGCGGCGGAGGTCTTGTGCTTCTTCACGGCACTCTCGCTGCGTGGACTGAGAGTGGCGAAATGAGTCAGCTCGCAGGCTGGGCCCCGAGCGGCCCCGGACCGCTCACCGAGCTGGTCATCCGGCCCGATCCTTCACACCCGATCAGTGCGCGACTTGGAGCGGAGATCAAGCTCGTCGACGAGCTGTACCTTTCAGAAGGACCGCCGGTGGGCGCCTCCGCGCTGCTGCGTGCCAGCTGGCGATTCACCGAGCAGGTCGTGGCCTATGAGCGCGCCGTCGGCGATGGGCGTTTCGTGCAGCTCGGGCTCGGCAACCAGCCTTCGACGTTCGAGCACGAAGGTTTCCAGAAGCTGGTGCAGCGGAGCGTGATGTTTGCGGCCGGCCGCGTCGTCGCGCCTTCTGTCGGCGTCGGTCTCATCGGCTACGGGGCGATCGCGCGCACACACGCCGAGTCGGTCAACGCCACCGCGGGGCTGAGCGTGGCCGCGGTATGCGACGTCTCTGATGAGCGCAGGCAGGCAGCTGCACGCGAGCTGTCGGTGCGGACGCACGCGCGCGTGGAGGATCTTCTCGACGATCCCAACGTTGGGCTGGTCATCGTCGGCACGCCGCCAAGCATCCATGCGGATGCTGTGGTCGCCGCGCTCGATGCCGGCAAGCACGTCGTGTGCGAGAAGCCGTTTGCGATTCACGTCCGTGAAGTGGACCGCATGATCGACACGGCATCCGCTCGCGGCCGCGTGCTTACCGTCTACCAGAGCCGCCGCTGGGACCCCGACTATCTCGCGCTGCGCGATGTCGTGCGCTCAGGGCGCATCGGCGACGCGTTCTACATGGAGTCGTTCATCGGCGGGTACTCGCACCCGTGCGATTACTGGCACAGCCACGAACCGATCTCTGGAGGGACGATCTACGACTGGGGTTCGCACTACTTCGACTGGATCCTTCAGCTGATCCCGGATTCGGTGCGGGCCATTTCGGCGAACGCGCACAAGCGCGTGTGGCACGACGTCACGAACGCCGACCAGGTTCGGGTCGACCTCACCTTCGCCGGCGGCGCACAGGCGAGCTTTCTTCAGTCGGAGATCGCCGCCGCGGCAAAGCCGAAGTGGTACGTGCTGGGCACACGCGGCTCAGTCGTGGGCGAATGGCAGGCGGAAGCCGTGCCGGCCGACTTCCCGGCCCGGGTGAAGGTCTTTACTCCGGCCGATGGCGGCTCTCACGAGGAGCTGCTGCATCTCTCGCCTCGGGACGACCACGGGTTCTACCGCAACCTGGCCGACCACCTGGCCTGGGGCGAGCCCCTGGCCGTGACCCCGAACGAAGCCCGCCGCACCGTGGCGGTGATGGAAGCCGCGACGCAGTCGATCGCGCGGGGCGGCGCACAGCTCGAGGTCGATATATAGCTCGCCGCATCGGATGGGGCGTCCTCGGCGCGGCTGGGATCGCGATCGGTGCGGTGCTGCCGGCGATCGCCGCTTCTAAGAACGGCCGGGTCGTCGCGATCGCCAGTCGCGATCCAGGCCGCGCGAGGACCGCAGCGGATGCGTATCCAGGCGCCAAGGCAATCCATTCATATGAGGCCTTGCTCGCCAATCCCGAAGTCGACGCCGTCTACATACCGCTGGTGAACAACCTGCACAAGGAATGGACGCTGCGCGCGGTGGCGGCCGGGAAGCACGTGCTGTGCGAAAAGCCTCTCGCCATGAACGCGCAAGAGGCTGAAGAGATGGCGGTCGTGGCGAAGTCCGCCGGCAAGCACCTGATGGAGGCGTTCATGTACCGCTTCCATCCGCGCACGCGCAGGTTCGTCGAGGCGCTCACCAATCCGATGTACGTGCAGGCGAGCTTCGGTTTCACGGTGAAAGACACATCGGACTTCAGGCTGCAGGCTCCGTTGGGCGGCGGGGCCCTGCTCGACGTCGGCTGCTACGGGGTGAGCGTCGCGCGCTGGATCCTGGGCGAGCCGTCGAACGTGCTCGCCCGGTCCAGGATGGCGGGTGGAGTCGACATGACCACCAGCGCGCTGCTTCAGTTCCCCGGCGGTCAGACCGCATCGGTCTGGGCCAGCTTCGAGTCGCCCGAGGAGCAGAGCCTGACCGTCGTGGCGCGCGAAGACGTGCACCGCCTGAACCGGCCCTTCTCGTCCCGAGAGGAGGTCGACGAGTACCAGGTGATGGTCGAGTCGTTTGCGGAGAGCATCCTCCTGGACAAGCCGGTCGCGATCCCGCTCGGCGAGTCGATCGCGAACATGAAGGTCCTCGATCGGATCAAGGAAGCCGCAGCTAAGAGCTGACCAGCTCCTTGAATCGAGCGTCGTCGCGCAGCGGCGCGAGGGCTGGGTCGGTTGGGGCGACCGCCTTCATGTCCGGCCGCATCGGCAGCGCCTCCTTGAGCAGCTCGATCGCCTCATCCAGCTTGCCCTGCCCAGCCCGAACACAGGCCAGGTTGTAGAGAACGGCGCCGAGCGCGAGGGGAGGCGCCAGAACGTCGCGCATCTCTGACACGGCCTCCTCCGCCAACCGATGGGCCCCCGGCTGGTCGCCGTTCTCATTGAGATAGTCGACGATATGGTTGCGCGGGTGGATGTAGCTGTTGCGGAGCAGCGCCTCCGTCGTGGTGCTCGCGCTGAACCACTTGAAGGGACGCTCGCCCAGCTGCTCGGACAGCGCGATGAGCGAGGTAAGCAAGGTGTCGGATCTTTCGGAGATGTCGGACAGGGACACGCCCAGGCCGCTCGCCACCTCCGCGTCGTTGACCTCGTCGATATTCTCGGGCGGTGGCGGGTACGGGCGGCCATCGCGCAAGTCGGTCAGCGCATTGCGAAGCCGTTCGCGCCACATGCTGATGTGGAACAGGACCAGGGCGGCCGGCCAGCCCTTGGGCTGTTTTTCGGACTTGCGCGCTTCGGCGACGAACTCGCGCTCCATCTCTCGCTGGGCATCGAGCGCCTTGCGCAGATCAGTCACTCGAAAAGTCTCTCAGGCCGAGCTCCTTGGCCAGCGCGCGAGCCGATCGGTCCGCCTCCTCGGCCTCGCCTTCGCGGTGGAGCCCTCGCAAGGTTCGCGCCCGATCGCGGCGGACTCGAGCGAGTGCCGGCCGCGCCTCCATTGACTCGAGGAGCGCGCCGGCCGCCTCGAGGTCAGCGAGCGCCGCCGGGTAGTCGGGTTCGGCCTGTCGCGTGCGTGTCCGACCGCGATTCCATAGAGTCAACGCTTCGCCATAGCGATCGCCCATCGATCGCGCCGTCGTGAGCGCCTCATCCCACTCTGCGACACCGGCGGGCTTCTCGCCGAGGCGCGCGCGCACGGATCCGGCCATCGCCTGTGCGAGCGTGCGCATCGGCGCCATGTTGGTGACCGCCGCGAGCTCGAGCCCGCGTTCGAGAGGACTTTTCGCACCCAACACGTCCTCGAGCTGCAGGCGACCGGACCCGAGCATCACGTTGGACGCGACCCCACATGCGATCGCACCGAGCATGTCGGCGTCCGCAGCGCATTGGGTGGCGAGGTCAACAGCTGCCTCGAGGTCCCCTCGTTCGAGGTGCAGCGACGCCCGCGCGATTTTCGTGTCGAGCCTGGCGATCTCGTCGCCCTGTGCGCTGAGATGTGCCGAGCGTTCGAGGGTGAGCTCGGCTTCCGCGAACTCGCCGAGCCGCGTGAATCCAATCGAAAGGAAGTCGTTCAGCATCGAGGTCGACAAGGGGTCGGCCTTTCCCTCCATTAGCTTGAGCGCCTCACGCGTCTCAGCTGTGCCCTGGCGAAGCTGGCCGCTGAAGATCAACCCGACGCCCATGAAGGCTCTGGGGATCGCGTTCGCGCTCGGATCACCGAGCGCTTCGCCGATCCGCGCCGCTTCATCAAGAGCGTGCCTGAGCGCAGGACTGGAAAGGGGCTGCTCCCCACGCCAGCGACGCAGGAACGCAACCCAGAAATGTGCGTCCGCGATGAGCCGAGGGTTGGCGCGGTCGCCGGCCTCTTCGATGATGCTCTCGAGCTGGGCGACGTACCGATCCGAACCTGTGAAGCTCCATCCGACCTTACCCTGGCCGATCGTGGCCCGCAGCCGAAGGTCGATGCTCGCGTCGGCTGGAAGCAGAGCGAGCGCGCGGTCGAAGAACGCCATCGCTTCGCGATTCGCGAACCGCTCGAGGGCATGCTCGCCCGCAACCACCAAAAGCTCAGCTGCTCTTGCTCCTTCGCCCGCCTGTTCGAGGTGCATGGCGATGACCGCTGCAAGCTCGCGCTTGCGCTCGGGATAGAGCGAAAGCAGCGTATCAGCGGCGAGGAGGTGGAGCGCACGGCGGTCCTGCTTCAACAACGAGCTGTACGCCGCGTCCTGCACGAGAGCGTGCCGGAAGAGGTACTCGAGCTCCGGATCGAACGTGGCGACCTGGATGAGTCCGCTCGCCTCCAGGGTGCCGAGCTCGGCTCGCGTGTTCATGCCGTCTTGCCGCCGAGGAGGCGTTCCAGCAGCGTCACCCCGAACTGCCGCCCGATGACCGAGGCGACGCGGAGGGTCCGCCGGCTCTCGGGCGGCAGCCGATCGATTCGCGCCAACAGGAGTCCCTGGAGCGTATCGGGGATCTCGACCTGGGCGACGCTTGGGGTTGCGATCCAGCGGTCGTCCTGGCGCACGATCATCCCGCGGTCCACGAGCATTCGGATGACCTCCTCGACAAAGAAGGGGTTGCCTTCCGCCTTCGTGAGGATCAGGTCCCGGGTCGCCACCGGAAGCGATTCGATCTGAAGGAGGTTCGCGACGAGGGTGCGGCTGTCCTCGCTGGACAGCGGGTCGAGACGGATCTCGGCCAGGGCGTCGCCGAACAGGTCGCGCGCCCCGGTGATGAGGCGCCAGCCCTCCGCGCCTCGCTCGACCCGCGATGTTGCGATGCACACCACTGGCAGATCCGACATCAGCGGCGCCAGCGCGAGCAGGGTGTCGACCGATGCGGGATCCGCCCAGTGAAGGTCTTCGCAGACGAGGACCATCGGCGCGCGGGCGCTCTGCGCTCGGATCGCGGTCGCGAGCGATGACACGTACCTCTTGATCGTCTCGCCCTGGAGGGCCGAAATGCGCGCCTGCATCTCGGGTTCGAGCTGAATCGAAAGAAGGTGGCCGAGGTAGGAATACGGTTCGGCCCAGCTCTCGCCGAGCAGATCGCGCAGCGCGCGGCCGAGCACGGCTCGCGTCTCCGGCTCGTCGGCGGATGCGCTCACGCCGAACATCGAGCGCACGAGGTCCAGCACGAGGTGATAGGGCAGCGTCTGGCCATACGACAGGCACCGGCCTTCGACCCACCGCGCAGACGGATCCATGGCCGTGACCGCTGCCCGGAATTCGGCGAGCAGGCGGCTCTTGCCGATCCCCGGTTCGCCGAGCACGGAGACGATCCGGCCCTGCCGCGCTCGAGCGACGGAGAAGAGTGCGCTCAGCCGCGCGAGCTGATCGTCGCGCCCGATCATCGGAGAACGGATGCCCGCGAGCCCGCGCGGGCTGGTCGCGCCCGGCTTGAGCCGGATGACCTCGAAGGCGTGGACCGCGTCGGCTTTGCCTTTGAGCTCCAGCAGTCCGACGTCGCGTATATCGACGAGCGGGGCGATGAAGCGGTGCGTCGCCTCCGTGACGAGCACGCCGCCCGGCGGCGCGAGCGACTGCATGCGCGCAGCCACGTTCACCGCGTCGCCCATCGCTGTGTACTCGTGCGCGGCATCGGTCCCGACGACCCCGACGACCACTGGCCCGGTGTTGATGCCGACCCGAACCTGCAGGTCGGCGCCGTTCTTCGCGCGATGTGCGGCGCCGAGCTCCGCGATCGCTCTGACCATGTCGAGGCCGCAGCGCACGGCGCGCTCGGGGTCGTCCTCGTGCGCGACCGGCGCGCCGAAGAACGCGAGCACACCGTCACCCATCAGACGGGCAATCGTTCCGTCGTACCTCTCAACCGTCGCGTTTATGCGCGCGAACGCCTGGCCTACCACGGTGGTCCAATCTTCGGGATCCATCCGCTCGGCGATCGCAGTGGACCCGGCGATATCGGCGAAGAGGACGGTGATGCTTCGCCGTTCGCTGCTCCCGACCGCCCCAGCCGCCGACGTCGGTGCCGCGCCCCTGATGTCGGCCATCGGGGCCATCGTAGTAGCTAGCTAGGCGGATGTTTTCGGAGCGGTCTCCAGAGATGGGGCCGGCTCAGGTACGGGCGCCGGCTGCACGACGGCGATCGGGACCAGCTGGCGGAACCCGGCCAGCGCTCGTTCCCAGTTCTCGAGCATCGCGGCGGCCCGCGTGCTGCCAGTCCTGCGGTGATGTTCCTCGACGAGGGCGAGAAGGTCGCAGGCGTCCTCGGCCGGGACCTCGCGCGCGATCACGCTGTCGGCGTTGAGCTGGTTCCACTCGGTGACATAGGCCACGCCGCCGGTCATCCCGGCGCCGGCGTTCCAGCCGATCGGGCCGAGGGCGACCGCGATACCTCCGGTCATGTACTCGCAGAAGTGATCGCCGGCCCCTTCCACCACCGCGATCGCGCCGGAGTTGCGCACGCAGAATCGCTCGCCGACGCGACCGGCGACAAACAGGCGCCCGCCGGTTGCGCCGTAGCAGATGGTGTTGCCGGCCAGCACGGGGTCGCTCGCGACATCCCCAGCAAACGGCCGGATCGCGATCACGCCACCGCCCATGCCCTTGCCGACGTAGTCCTGAGCCTGGCCCTCGAGCTTCAGTTCGATGCCTTCATCCAGGAACGCGCCGAAGCTCTGGCCGGCGCTGCCGCGATATTCGCGCGACTCATTCGCCCCGAGGGAGGCGCCTACCGTGCGCTTGGAGTTGTCGATAGGCCCGCTGATCGGGGCCGGGGCCGGCGCGTCGCCATTGCGTGCGCGAAGGCGTTCGCGAGGCAGTTGCTGATCGGTCTGCGCAAGCACATAAGACAGGTCGAGCGAGGCGTTCTCGCCCGGTTCGAGCAGCTCCACTTTTCCGACGACCTCTTGCAGCGAGCGTGCGCCCAGAAGCGACAGGTGCTCCCGCACCTCTTCGGCGATCAGGAAGAGGTAGTTGACGACGTGTTCCGGGCGGCCCGTGAACTTCTCGCGCAGGTCTTCTCGCTGCGTCGCGATGCCGGTCGGGCAGGTGTTGAGGTGGCACTGGCGCGCCATGTCGCAGCCGAGCGCGACGAGCACGCCGGTGCCGAAGCCGAACTCTTCAGCCCCGAGCAGCGCGGCGATGATGATGTCGCGTCCGTTGCGGAGGCCACCGTCGGTGCGCAGGCTGACGCGCTCGCGCAGGCGGTTCGCCACCAGGACCTGCTGAGTCTCGGCGAGACCAAGCTCCCATGGCGCGCCAGCGTTCTTGATCGACGACAGAGGTGAGGCGCCGGTGCCGCCGTCGTGGCCGGAGACGAGGATGTAGTCGGCCTTCGCCTTGGCGACGCCGGCCGCGATGGTGCCGACGCCCGACTCCGAGACCAGCTTGACGCCGATTCGCGCGCGGGGGTTGACGGTCTTGAGGTCGTGGATGAGCTGCGCGAGGTCTTCGATCGAGTAGATGTCGTG